>Ga0209061_1000507_pt1 | contig 96530 bp, 85 predicted proteins | sample Coa_R1_10_FD_187157 | JGI IMG/M metagenome (GOLD analysis project Ga0209061, IMG submission 187157) | Surface soil microbial communities from Centralia Pennsylvania, which are recovering from an underground coalmine fire - Coalmine... | ecosystem: Environmental > Terrestrial > Soil >...
CGCATGGAGCGGGAAAGTCAAGTGCCTCTAACCACCGTGCTTATCGGGAAGCGATTGGCGCTTATGACCGTTCCCGGGGAACCTTTCGTTGCGTTTCAACAGCTTTGGCGGGAGTGCTGCCCGGTTCAAGACGGTTTGTTATTAGGTTATGCGAACGGCTACTTCGGCTATTTTCCCACGATTCGCGCGGCGGCGTATGGGGGGTATGGAGCGAGCGGGCCAACAGCTTGGATAGAAGTGGGAGCCGGTGAGAGGCTCGTGAATCAGGCCGTTATTCGCGTCTATGAGATGCTGGGGCAACTAACGCCAAGGCCATAAGAATGCGCAATATGGAACTCCAAGTCCAATGTGTTGTAGGAGGGGGCGCACAAACGGAGGTAGGTAAACCGACGAGTATGGCTATCTGGGGCGTTGATAATTCGTTAGGTAGGTGACACCGTTGAAGGCCTCGATGACAGGCAGGTAAGCCGTGGCTTCCGCGTTATATTTGGTGACGAGGGAAGCAGAAAATTGAACGGCCTCGGGTGATGCGCTGCTCAGAGATACGAGGCGCTGTTGATTGAGGAAATAGGCAACTATAGGCCGAGCCGTTAATCTTAGACGATAATCATAGTCCTGATAAACAACCACTTCGTTCGGAGTAAACCAGTAGTAGCCCATTGTCCAGGGGAACAGATTATTCTTGTAAATGGGGTGTGCGTGGAGGAGTAGCGTGTCAGGGGGGCTTTGGCCGCGCTTTCGATAAAGGCAAACCTGACCTATCAGCACGACACAACCTAGCAGCAAAGCTGCCAGTTTTACAAGAGGCGCGGGTTTTGGGAGTCGCATTGAATGTTGTTCCTCTCACTGAATTGTCAGGATTACATTTTGGAAGGCAACGGCAGATAGTAGAGCCACTTTTTATGGACAAAACAGACAGCCTTTCCATCGGGTGAGGGCAGTAGGTAGATAGGTTCAGTAATGTACCCAAAACATAAGTTACTTCCATCTGCTGGAACGACTCCGTGAGGGAAGTCCTCTGCTGAGATGGAATAGCTCATTATTACTGTTCCACTATCCGACACGATGCAGCCCAGATTTTGAAGCCTATTGCTGCCGGTTTGGGAGTACCAAAGAGTATAAACGGTGGCGAAGTGTATTATGTCCGTATCGGTTTTTATACCCAAACGTCGAAGCCACCTTTTGAAAAATCGTGGTAGGTTGAATTTATGGGTTTCTTCGTACACCCTATCGGTGCTGGTTAGGTAGAGACTGCCATTCGGTAGCGGGTAGCATTTATGAAGCTCCTGGTTTGGAGGCACCGGTAGACGAGGCATCACATCGGTTAGCTGCAGCACACAATGGTCTTTTGCGCTTCCGAAGACAACCTGGAATACTCCTTGTGGTTTTCTGATCACTTGAGTGGGTGACAGCGTTTGATTGCCATTACTCACATGCAAAAGCACAGGATAGTACACACCCGCAAGCGAGAAGTACCCCGACCGTATAGCTGATGATTTGCTGTATTTGATATAGTTGAGAATAGACCATTCTAAGACGGGCATTTCCGCTCGATACTGAGTACGATTTTTTAAGTTCATGTAATTAGCAAAATCCAGCGCTTCGGGCGAGGTGGCGTTCAGTTGAAGCACTCTCTTTTGTCTTAATAGATAGGCTCTGACAGGGGTGTCATTTTGGATATTGTAAACGACAATCTCGTTTGGAGAAAACCACAGGTAGGCCTCCTGTGGGAGGCCTGGATCGGGGATGGCAATCGGCATTAGCCGTTGGGCATGGAGGAGGAGGGTATTGGAGCCGTCCTGCGTGTTGTGCTGGCGAACGACAAGGATGCAGACGAATGGGATAACGAGGCCAAGAGCGATCAGGCCGAACACCCATGTTCGCTTGTTACCTGGAAATTTCGGGAATGTCATGGTTCTCCTCATTGTTGTGTTGTATGTTGTGGGTTAGTAGGTAGCGGGAGGTAATAAAGCCAGCCGTTATAGACGAAACTAACGGCATTGGCATCGGGCACCTCGCGAAGGTCTAGGGGATCGGTTCTACCGCTTAACAGTTTGCCTTTGGGAGGCAATTTGTTCACAACCAGCTGGCCTAATTTTAGCAGTTGCCCATTTTGCCGGGTATCCATCCACAAAACGACAAGAGTGTTCTGGGGCATGGGCAGTTTCGGAATCATTCGTTTGAGCCACATAAGAAAAGGCGGAGGGGGCAACGGCTGTGTCGTTAGGTAGACATCCGGTTGAGAAGTATCCGTTATGCAGCCGATCAGTGTCGTGCCGGGTGGCGTAGGGGCCTTGAGAGCTGGAGAGACAGAGGCACGTATGGTTATTCTGAGCGCACCGAAGTTCAATTGTACATTGTTCGGCAGCCAGTTTCCGAGGGATTGATAGAGAAGAAGATGGGCTTGCTCGTCTGCTGCTTGCACGGCGGTTCGTGCGAGGGCTGTGTCTAAGCTGGGGTCAAATAGGACACTATTCTGGGGCAGCAGAATGGTCTGATGGCTTTGCGTGTCGTAGAGGCGTATTGGCAGGGCGGCGTTGCCCGGATTGGCGGCTCTGCTTACCAAGATCACCGCCTGATGCGACGATTTCCAGACATATATCTCACCGTTTTCGGGATGAATAGGGGTTAGGCGACGAGCCTTTCTGAGCAGGGTGTTTGGGTCATTAAATGAGTGAGCAAGAACCGAAAAGGTGACAGCGCCGGCCACAAACGTCAACAAGATGACGCAAAGCCAAACACCGAGATAACTCTTGCGTTTGCGGAATGTCGTTTGGGCTATCCGTTCCATGAATAGGCTCCTACTCCTTTTTATTCAATAAAACGGTTTTATTCTCCTGCTTTACTTTTTACAGTGGGCAACGGTAGTAGGTAGACATGGCCTTTATAGTAGAAACTGATGGCGTTGCGACCGGGAACTTTGTAAAACATGCGCGGCCATGCCTCGTAGGGCGGATAAGGAACAATGAGGCTAATGGCAACGTTGCGTTTTGGTGGAGGGCCGGAGCGTAGCGGCAATGAGGAAGGGACTGATGGGATGACCGTTCCAAGCAGTACAGACCCTTTTTGATACGGTACACCTAGCCAGACGCTTATGACAGGCTTGGTGGGTGAAGAAGGTATCCAGCGCGGAAAGAGGCGATGCAGCCACACCAGAAAGATGGAGGAGGGGCGTGGGTGGTTGGTGAGATAGAATACTTGGTTAGAATTTCGGTCGCAAAAAACGGCAAAAATATTGGGGGTTGAGTTAATTTGCAGAGACCGCCCGCCCTCTTTCATAGGTCGGAGTTTAGGTGGATAGACAACGTCCGAAAGGGTTATGCTGACGGCCCCACGAACGGCTCTGTCGTAGAGGATGAAGGTGCGTTCGGCGAATTGAGGCACGATCTCTGTCATGAGGGCGTAGATGGCGTATGTGGGCATGAAGCTTGGGGGAAGGGTTACTGATGGCGAGGCGGGCAAGGCGTGCGTATTTGGCGGCGCAATGGGGAAGCGTTGAACAAGCCTACCATTCACGTAGACAGAGCCGATAAACTGTAGTGGATGAGGTATGGAATGGACGGTCAGCTCAAGTTTAGGGGTATAGATTTGCCCTGGTAAAGGCGTAAAAACTTTGCCGCTATCCACCATCAATACGCGCTGGGGTGCCAGGGTGCATTCCACTTTGGGGTGAGCGGTTGCTGCGCCTTCCACCCGAATGACACTTTTACAGACTACAAGTTCGTTTGGCGAGGCCCAGTAGTATTTTTCGCCTGGGTGGAGGGCGATCAGTTCGCGGGAGCGGTCAAGGAGAGTGCTTTTCTGGACACTTAGCCTCGACATGCCGTAGAGAAAAAGGGCTGACAGTCCGATGAGTAAAGCGATGCAGGAAAGAATAATCGCCCTACGTCGCCATCGCGCAATTGGCGAGCAACTCACTATCCCCGGCGTGTTGGCGGTTTTCGGGAAGGCATGACCAGACGTCCTAGAGACCATTTCTCGCTTGTTCCTCCAATGGCATCGTGTCTATATTGAGCTGCTTCTCTGCAGGAGCGGTAGAACCTATGGAGCACGAAGGGGCGTTCATGATAGGCTTACTCCTCATTTTTGCAAACGGTAGTGCATGACTTTCTTCTTGGTGCCCATAGAATTGCGAAGCGATAGTAGGTAGATGTGGCCTTGGTAGACAAAGCTCACAGCATTACGTTGGGGCACCTTCCAAAACATCTTAGGTGGGTTGTTAAAGGGTGGACTGGTCACCACACGCATTGGTAGCGTGGATGGGGCGGTTACCGGCGCTTGCGATGAGGTTGCGGGTAGTTGCCCTAGATAGAGGAGACTGGATTGAGAGGGCACGCCCATCCATACCCCGATGCTATGGTTTATAGGCGGCGACTTGAACCATTTCGGCAGAAGATGGTGCAACCATTCTAAGAAGGCCGATGACGGGTGATCCTCTGTAGTGAGATAGAAGTACTGATTGGAGCTATAGTCTATACAGGTTGCAAATATGCGGCTTAAACCTCCCATCCGCCTGAGAAAGCTCTGAGGATTGCGGCTGGGTACAGCGGCAAACGGGCGCCAAGCGTTCGCCTGGGTTGCTAGGCTAAGGAGGTTTCGAGTAGCCTCATCGTAGTTGTTGAAGGAGCCTGTGGCAAGCTCCTCGGAAAGAATAGTCCTCAATTGATAGAGAACAACGAACTGTAAGTTAGCGATAAGGCTTGTAGGCTGAAATCGGCCTGTGTAAGGGAACGCGAAGTAAAATGGAGGCGTGTTTACCTTTATACGTCGAAAAACTTTGTTGTTGATGAGGATACAGCCAAAAAAGGGTTGCGGAGGAGACGTGCCCGTGACCCGGGTGCCGGTTGAGGTGCGTTGATAGGTGAACTTGGGTCGAAAGCGCGATAACGGAACCGCTTCGAGTGTGAGGTTAGAGGCTGAGGGATGCTCGGGAACCGGCGGGGCGAACGTTTTGGAATCGAGATGAAAAACACGAACAGGCAGAAAGGTCTCACGTCCTGCTTGAAATGTATCTTGGCACATCACGAGTTCATTTGGGGAGGCCCAGTAATACACTTGACCGGCGGGAAGGAAAGCCAGTTGCTTGGCTTTTACAAGGAGACTTGGGTCGTTGGCGTGGGCTTTCCGCATCACCAGTATAAAGGAGCCAAGAAGGAGCACCATACCGAATGAGGCAAGCGCCCACAACAGGATTGGTTTCAGGGTAGATGAACGGGTCATCGTTGCAGCCCTTGTAAAGAACGCATCAGAAACCAGATTGCTTTGGTTGCTCTCTAGTCTTTCGTAAAAGCTTGTAAGGTACCGATACTAATGCTGGTAGCTTCTACACCTATAGATTTAGACGGAACAGATCGTAAAACGGCATCAAAATATTTCGCGGAAACGCTGCAGAGGGCAAGCCTCGTGGAGGCGTCCTTGACAAAAACGTGATGGAGTGGTATATTACGCCAAACTCTATGGGAATAACTTGGGGAAGCCGTTTTACGTCGCACCCGGCCGCAATGTCGGGTGAGGTTCGAAACGGAGGTTGCTAACATCAACAAAGACCTGCGTATTAACGAGCAGATTCTGCGCGGGCCTCGGGAAACGCGTGTGCGCGATGTGCGCGTGATAGACGAAAACGGCCAAGCGCTCGGAATCATGAATGTGCGAGACGCGCTCGCACTCGCCCAAGAAAAGGGCTTGGATTTGATCGAGGTAGCGCCTATGGCGCAGCCTCCCGTCTGCAGAATCGGCGACTACGGCCGCATTAAGTATGAGCAGACAAAGCGTGAACGGGAGCAACAGAGGAAGCAGCGACAGCAAGGCGAGGTAAAAGACGTTCGTATTGACCCTCGTTCGGGCATGATCAGCGACCATGATCTGCAGATCAAGGTCAAAAACATCGCCCGCTTTCTGCAAGAGGGCAATAAGGTGAAGGTCACCTTCCGTTTCATCGGGCGCGGCATCACGCGGCCGGAGCTGGGCAAACAGACCATGGAGCGGATCGTCCAGCAACTCGCCGATTGCGCCCAAGTGGAGCGGCCTCCGGTTTTAGAGGGCAAACAGCTTATTATGATCTTAAGCCCTAAAACGAGCGCTTGACAACCAAAATCGGGCGAACCTAAAACGCATGGACGGCGGTTTTAAAGAGCACCGCCTTGTACAAGGGACTATGAAGACGAAACTCAAGAGCAGGAAAACCGCTGTCAAGCGGTTCACAAAGACGGCTACCGGTAAACTGCTGCATGGTAAGACCGGTTTAAACCACCTTATGCGCAAGAAAGATGGCAGTCGCCGCCGGGCGCTTCTTGCCGGTGATGAGCTTTACAAGGGCGATCGCAAACGCATTAAGCGTTTGCTCGGCACGGCGCTTTAATGTGGCAACCGGCTGCCCTATCTAGCTAAAAAGAAAAGGAAGGAGTAGGTTTTATGCCGCGCGTTAAACGTGGCACGATCACTCATAAACGCCATAAAAAGATCATCGAGGCTGCCAAAGGCTACTGGGGCGCGAAACATCGCCTCTTCCGCCCCGCCAACGAGCAGGTTCTCAAGTCGGGCAACTACGCCTATCGGGATAGGCGTGCCCGCAAGCGCGATTTTCGACGCCTCTGGATCACGCGCATCAGCGCCGCCTGTCGAGCGGAAGGGCTGCAGTACTGCCGTTTCATTCAGGGGCTGCAACGTCTCGGCATCGCCCTTGATCGGAAGGTGCTGGCCGATATGGCCGTTCATGACCCGCAAGCGTTTTCACAGCTCGTTGCGCAGGCGACGAGCGCTCTTAACGCTGCAGGAGATGCCGCCTAATCGGGGTACCCTTTTGCCATTTCGTTAAAGCGCCTCGCCCTCTCCTGCGATTTCCAGAACCCCCAGCAGGAGGCGAGGCGTTTTCCTTGAGAGGTTCATCACGTGAGCGATCCAATTAGCCGATTAGTGGAAGAAGCGCGAGCGGCCATCGAGGCCGCACCGAACCTGGCCGAGCTGGAACAGGTCGAAACGCGCTATCTGGGCCGGAATAAAGGGCTAAACGAGTTGAGGCGCTCCATAGGGACGTTGCCTAAAGAGCAGCGACCTCTCTTTGGTGCCCGCATCAACGAGGCGGTTGAGACCCTTACGGCCCTGATTCGGGAGCGTCGCGCCGCTCTCATGGAGCAGGAGTTGCAGCAGCGCCTAAGCCATGAAACCCTAGACGTAACCCTCCCAGGCCGCGCATTGCCGATGGGGCGTCTGCATCCGCTTACCCAGACGGCCGAGCTGATACGCGAGACGCTGATTGGCATGGGCTACGAGTTTGTTGAGGGGCCCGAACTTGAGGACTACCACTATAATTTTGCCGTGCTCAACTATCCGGAGGACCATCCGGCCATGGATGAGCAGAACTCGTTTTTCATAACGGAGACCAAGCTGCTACGCACGCAGACCACCGCCATTCAGGGGCGTGTCATGGAGCGGCGCCATCCGCCTTTTCGTATCGCCACCATTGGCCGCTGCTTTCGCTATGAGGCTGTGGATGCGACGCATCACCACACATTTCATCAGGTAGATGTGTTCATGGTGGACGAAGGAATGAGCATGGCCGACCTAAAAGGTACTCTCGGCACCTTTGCTCGCGCTATGTTTGGGCCTAATACGCAGGTGCGCTTTCGCCCCGATTTCTTCCCGTTCGTTGAGCCAGGGGTGGACTACGCAATCTCTTGGCGCATGCCCGACGGGAACGTGCGTTGGCTTGAAATAGGAGGGGCCGGCATGATCCATCCCAACATTCTCCGTGCCTACGGCATAGATACCGAGCGCTTCACAGGGTTTGCCTTTGGGCTGGGTGTCGAGCGCATCCACATGCTGCGAACTGGGGTGGATGATTTGCGGCTCTATTTGGAAAACGATCTTCGATTTTTGCAGCAGTTTTAGTCGAGGGAGCAGGATATGCGTGCGCCTTTAGAGTGGCTGAAGGATTTTGTGGAGATCAAAGAGAGCGCCGAAGCGTTGGCGACTCGCCTTACAATGGGCGGGCTGGAGGTGGAAGAGGTGCAGTTGGAGCCTACCGCCGAAAGCCCTCTGGCTCCCGTTTTAGACCTCTACGTCACGCCCAACCGCGGAGATTGTCTCTCGATGGTGGGTGTAGCACGAGAGATCGCCGCACTTACCGATCTCCCTCTCACCCTGCCCGCCATTCCCGCATCGGAAATCGGTGGAGAGGCCGCTCGACAAACGTCGGTAAGGATTGAGGCGCCGGACCTCTGCCCGCGCTATGCCGCCCGAATCGTGAGGGGCGTGTGTATTGGCCCCTCCCCCCAATGGATGCAGGAGCGACTGCGTGCTGCCGGACAGCGCCCTATCAATAACGTGGTGGATGTGACTAACTATGTGATGCTTGAGTTAGGACAGCCGCTGCATGCCTTCGATCTCAAGAAGCTTCATGGAGAGTGCATTGTTGTGCGGCGAGCGAAAGCGGGAGAGACGATCACGACCCTCGACGGGGAGGAGCGCACATTGACTCCCGATATTCTGGTGATCGCCGATGCCGAGCGACCGGTGGCGGTTGCCGGTGTGATGGGCGGAGCCAATTCGGAAGTGAGTGAAACTACCACAGATATTCTATTGGAATCGGCCCATTTTCACCCTCTAGCCGTGCGTCGCGCGTGTCGGCAGCTGAACCTTCGCACCGAAGCCTCCTATCGTTTTGAGCGCATTGTAGACCCTAACGGGGTGATCCGCGCTCTCGATAGAGCCTGTCAGTTGCTCGCCGAGATCGGCCAGCCGGAGGCTGTTTCGGGGGTTGTGGACATCTATCCGCTCCCTATTCAACCGCTCCGATTGACCTTACGGGTTGCACGCGCTGCGCTGCTGCTTGGTGTGCCGGTATCGGCCGAAATCTGTTTGAACTGTTTGCGCCGACTTGGTCTCAATGCCACACTTCAAGGGGATGCGGAGACACTGCAGGTGGAAGTTCCCACGTTTCGGCCCGATCTGAAACTGGAGGAAGACCTTATCGAGGAGGTCGGGCGCATTCATGGCTATGAAGCCATCCCTGAGCGCTTGCCTGTTGGAACCACCACGTTAGGTGGAGATAGCAATGAGAGTAAGTTGCTACGTCGTATCCGGACGGCCTTGGTGGCCTGCGGGCTACAGGAGGTGGTAAACCATAGCCTCTCCGGCCCTTCACCCCTCGATGCACCGGACGACGCCACGAGACGAGTGCAGGTACGTAACGCACTCTCTTCGGAGGTAAGCCTGTTACGACGCTCTCTGTTGCCCCTATTAGTGGAGACGGCCCGTCGCAACCTGGCGCGTGGCCAGTCCAATCTCGCGTTTTTTGAGGTAGGGCGTGTTTGGCAATGGGAAGAGACGACGGAAGGAGCCCCGGAGCCAAAGGAGTATCTGGCCGTTGGAGGGTTGTTATATGGTGCCCTGCGCTCGCCGGATTGGACGCACCATGGCAAACGAGAGCCGGCCGATTTTTACCTCCTGCGCGGGATTGTGGAGCAACTCCTGCGGTCGCTGCGCATAGATCAAGCCGCCTTCCTTCCCCTTGAGCAGCCGGAGCGCTTTCCGCAGTTTCATCCTGGCCGCACGGCTCTCCTTCGGCTGGGCGAGACGCCTCACGCCGATGGTATTCTTGGAGAGCTTCACCCGCGACTTGCCCAGGAGCTGGAGCTTCGCGAACGTCTTTATCTATTTGAACTCAACGTGGAAGCCTTACAGGCAGCTCTGCCCAAAGAGGAGGAGCGCTATCATCCACCTTCGCGCTTCCCGGCGGTCGTGCGCGATCTAGCACCTCGTTTGCCTCTCCAGGTGGCCTATGGGGAGGTGGAGGAGGCGCTGAAAACGTTGCAGGTGCCCATTCTAGAGGCGTTTCGGCTAACCGATGTCTTTACAGGCCCACCGTTGCCGGAAGGATGGAAAAGTCTGACCCTTTCGTTTACGTTTCGCTCTGGGACGGGCACGCTAACAGAGGCTGAAGTGAACACGGCGGTAGAACGTATCCGGCACGTATTGGAGGAGCGTTGTGGCGCCCTCTTTCCTGCATAGCGCGCACCACCCATGCTTGTTCTTGATTTTCTGTGCGTTAGGTTGTATACTCGTCATGATGTCCCCAAATTTGCAAGGAGGAAGGTTCAACGCATGATGTTGCCTTTCCAAGTGGAGCGATAGTTCCCTATGGCGATACTTGGGTTTGAGATAGAGGAGATCGCCCGTATCGTGGCGCTCGTGGAGTCGCGCGGTTTAGCCGAGCTGGTGATTGAAGAGGAGGGGCGCTACCTGCGGGTAAGAGGGCCTTTCGCAGAGCAGACGAAAGTTCCCGCCGCTTTGGTAAACACCCCGATGATCGCGGCGCCCGATCCGGCGAAGCCGCAAGCGGTTTCTCCGGCTCCGACAAAGCGGGCGGAACGTCGCGTCGCCGCGACCGAGGAGGTGCCGGGACAGGTTCGTCTTACCTCACCGATGGTGGGGGTTTTTTATCGTTCGGAAAAGCCCGGGGCACCCCCTCTTGTCAATGTGGGCGATCGGGTGGAGGTGGGCCAAACGGTTGGCGTGCTGGAAGCTATGAAGGTCTTTTCAGAATTTAAATCGGAATATGCGGGGGTTGTGGTGGCCATTCTAGTGGAGGATGGTCGGCTAGTAGAGGCCGGCACGCCGCTCATGGTGATTCAGACCGATAACTAATACAAAAAAGAAGGCTCTAAGGAGTGAGGATGCATCCCTTCCAGAAGGAGAAAATCAGTATTGGGCTGCTAGGGCTGGGTGTGGTGGGTTCCGGTACCCTATCCCTTCTGCAGCGTAATCGTCATGCCATTGAACGAAAAATCGGCTTGCCTCTTGAGGTGCGTCGGATTGCCGTACGCGACAAGAGCCGCCCCAGAGCGGTGAAAGTGGATGCAGCCCTGCTGACGGATAATGCCTACGAGGTGATTGATGACCCAGAGATAGACATCATCTGTGAGTTGATCGGGGGGGTTGAACCGGCTCGCGAGTATGTGTTGCGAGCGCTGCAGAGGGGCAAGCAGGTGGTAACGGCCAACAAAGAGATGATCGCCCGCGTCGGCCATGAACTCATGGAGGAGGCCGCACGGCGCAACCTTGACTTTCAGTTTGAGGGGAGCGTAGCCGGAGGGATTCCGATCATCCAGCCGATGAAAAACAGTTTGGCGGGTAACCGAATCGAAGAGGTGATGGGGATCATCAACGGCACGACGAACTATATTCTCACGGCGATGGCAGAGGAAAAGACCGATTTGAACACGGCTTTGAAAGAGGCACAATCGCTCGGTTATGCCGAGGCCGACCCCACGAACGACATCGCCGGCCATGATGCACGCTATAAAATCGCCATTTTGGCCTCCATCGCCTTTATGAGCCGCGTTAACGTGGAGGACGTTTATGTGGAGGGCATCGAGCATATAGAAGCTGCTGACATCGCCTATGCCGAAGAGCTTGGCTACACCATCAAGTTGCTCGGCATCGCTCGGCGCGTCGGTGAAGACCGCATGCAGGTGCGTGTACACCCCACGCTCTTGGCGAAAAACCATCCTTTGGCCAGCGTCCATGATGTGTACAACGCGGTTTTCGTGCGGGGCGATTCTGTTGGGGACGTGATGTTTTATGGCAGAGGGGCCGGCGCGGGGCCCACAGGCAGTGCCGTCGTAGGCGATATCATAGATACTTGTCGTAACCTGCGCTTTGGTGCTACTGGACGTGTGGGCTGCACCTGTTTTGAGCGACGCACGATACTGCCCATAGATGAGGTGGAGACGCGCCACTATATCCGTATGGTGGTGCATGATCGCCCGGGTGTGCTGGCGGCTATCTCGAAAGTGTTTGGCGACTACGACATCAACATCGAGGCGATGATCCAAAAAACCATCAAGGGGAAACAGACCGATATCGTGTGGGTGATGCACGAGTCGCCTTGCAGGGCCATTCGGGAAGCGCTCGATATCATTCGGCATCTGCCGGTGGTTGTAGAGGTTTCTAACTGGATTCGGGTAGAGGAGTGGAGCGACCAATAGAGACCTGTTTCCCTGAGAGTATGCAGAGCTGCATCTAATTTCAGCTAAAGGAGAAAGGGTAGAATGCCGGCATCGCAAAACGGTTTAGAGAGTTCATCGGAGCGACCAACGGCCTCCTATGAACTGCGGATACTCGACCCGAAGCGCATAAAGCTTTTCCGGACCGGAGGCGTAACCCGCCTCACACTGCAGGATGAGTGCACCTATCTGCGCATCATCGCCGCTCGCGCTTTCCCTCTCTCCGACCCCGACCACTATATCGGCTTTTTGGACGGGGCCGGGAAGGATATTGGCATTTTGGTTGACCCATCCCACTTAGACCCCGAATCGCGCCAAATTTTGGATGAAGAGTTAGAGAAGCGCTACTTTGTGCCCGTTGTGGAGCGTGTTATCTCGGTAAAAGAAGAGTACGGGGCCGTCTATTGGCGTGTGGAGACCGACCGTGGCGAAAAGGAGTTTATCGTTCGTAATCTGCGCGATAACATTCAGGAGCTGTCTTCCACGCGCCTCTTAATTACGGACGTGGATGGCAACCGGTTTGAATTCCCCGACATCAACCGCCTCGACGCGAAGAGTTTAGGCATCATCATGCGCAACCTGTAGGTTGCATTCTTAGGAGGAACTGTTGAGTCTGCAAGGCGAAGAGGCCTTTCCTCTGGAGCCGGTCTCTGAACCCGCGGAAGCTTCCATCGAAACGCATTTGGTGGCGCGACCGGCTCAAAGTGGGCGTGAAGTGCACACGGTGGTCTGGCAACTGGCCTGGCCTGCCGTGGCCACAATGCTTTTGCAGACGTTCAACGGCCTCATGGACACGCTCTTCGTGGGGCATTTGCCCTACGCGGCCCAAGCGCTGGCTGCAACCGGCGTTGGAGGCCAGGTTATCTTTCTGCTGATCTCGTTGGCGATGGGCGTTTCCGTAGGTTCGACGGCTTTGGTTGCCCGTTTCGTGGGGGCGAGGGAACGCGAGGCGGCAGCACAGGCATCGGGACAATCGTTGACTCTTGGCTTGTCCATGGGGCTGTTTTTCGGTTTGCTTTTCTTTGCTTTTCGTGGCGTTATGGCCCATCTTTTATTAGGGGGCGAAGGCGATGTATTGTCGGCGAGGCTCTGTGAGCAGTTTCTCCATGTCGCCTTGCTGGCCACGCCATGCATCTTTCTCCTCAATGCGCTCATGGGCGTTTTTCGGGGGCTTGGCGACACGCGAACGCCTTTGCGTATTCAGTGGGTTATGATCGCCATTCACATGAGTTTCGACTGGCTGCTCATCTACGGGCATGTGGGCCTACCGAAATTGGGTATCTACAGTGCGGGCACGGCTCTGGCCAGCTCGATTACGGTGGGCACGGTGCTCTATCTTTTGGCGTTGGGCAGGCCTACCGGTTTGCCGGATGCCTATCGCTTCGAGCATCTCTTGCCCGATTCTCGCTGGTGGCTACGAATTCTACGGGTGGGAATACCCGCTTCGGTTAACGCAGTGATCCGACAGTTGGGGATGATGTCGTTTACAGGGATGCTGGCGCGGGCAGCTACGGCGAGCGCCGGCATCGCCGCACTCAATATCGGGGTAAGAGCGGAAGCCATCGCGTTCATGCCAGGGGTGGGTTACAGTGTTGCAGCCCAAGCGCTGGTTGGGCAAAGCTTGGGAGCGGGCGACTCCAAACGCGCGGAGCGTTTCGCCTACGCGGCCATGTGGCAGGGAGTGGGCATCATGACGATGATGGCCGCCATTTTCTATCTTTGCGCCCGTTCCTTTGCTGGGCTTTTTACCGGTGATGCGAGTGTGATCGCGTTGGGAAGTGACTATCTGCGAGTCAATGCCTTCAGCGAGCCTTTTTTGGCGCTTGCCATGGTGTTGACAGGGGGGCTGCAGGGGGCGGGTGACACCATGCGACCCACTCTTATTACCATCCTTACCATGTGGTTTATTCGTTTGCCTCTGGCCTGGTGGCTCATTTTCCCGCTAGGCTTGCAGACCCATGGGGCATGGCTCTCTATGGCAGCAAGCACCATCCTCACCGGGCTGTTGATGCTCGCACTGTTTCGTTGCGGCAGTTGGAAAAAGATCACCGTCTAGGCCTGCCAGATTGTTTTCTTATCTCAATTGGCTCGGCTGCTTTGTTGAACCCCTTCCTGGTGCCTGCTCGAGCCGTAGCCGAGAGGTAAAATGGATGTGGAGATAGGTGTTCAACAGACGGAGATGGATTTTGATATAGCCATTGTGGGATCGGGCTTTGGTGGCTCGATCCTGGGGATGATCGCAAAGCGTCTAGGGTATCGCGTTCTTTTGATAGAACGGGAAGCCCATCCTCGCTTTGCCATCGGTGAGTCCACGTCGCCCTTATTCAACCTTTTATTGGAAGAGACTGCAGAGCGCTACAAGCTACCGGTGTTGCGTATTTTGAGCGCTTACGGCAGCTGGCAACGCACTTATCCCCAAGTCGCTTGTGGCCTCAAACGCGGATTTACCTTCTTTGAACATATCGAGGGACGTCGGTGCGATGCCTCTACCAATCCGACCGCTCAATTGATGGTGGCCGCTAGCCCATGTGATGAGGTGGCCGACACGCATTGGTACCGAGCCGACGTAGATGCGCTGCTTGTGGAAGAGGCTCAACAGATGGGCGTGGAGTATACCGACCGCACCGAACTCGTTCGTTTACAGCAGCAATCGGGCGATGGATGGCGACTTGAGGGGGAACGGCTAGGCAAAGCGATGGTCGTTTCCTGCCGGTTTCTAGTAGATGCGAGCGGCCCTCGAGGGTGTCTGGCGCGCGCTTTGAGTATTCCGAATAAGGGTTTCCCCAACTATCCAAAAACGCAGGCGGTCTATACCCACTTTACCGGTGTAAAGCGCTGCGAAAGCATTTCCGACTACGTTTTGCCTCATCCAGAGCCTTATCCGATGGACGATGCGGCCGTACATCATCTTTTCGATGGCGGTTGGGTATGGGTGTTGCGATTTAATAACGGCGTAACAAGTGCCGGCGCTGCGCTTGATGAGTCACTGGCGCTGCAATTGGGAGTGGCTGCCGATCCAGAAGGGGGATGGAAGCGGCTGCTAGCCCGCTATCCCTCGCTACAAGCGCTTTTCGATGAGGCGCAAGCGATAAGACCCTTTGTTTTCGTGCCTAGCCTAACGTGGCGAAGCCAGAGCGTGGTTGGAGAGCGCTGGGCGATGCTGCCTTCGGCGATGGCTTCTATTGACCCGTTGTTCTCAACCGGGTTTCCGCTAAACCTGCTAGGCATCCTGCGGCTGGCCGCAATTTGGGAGCGCGGTTTAGAAGAGCCTTCTCTTTCCCACGCCTTACAGGCCTACGCCGAGGTTGCGTTGGCTGAGGCCGATTTCACAGCGCGTTATGTGGCCGCCTGCCGTAAGGCGATGCGCTGCTTTCCCGCCTTTGCCGCCCTCAGCATGTTCTATTTCGCGGCCGCCAGCTTCTCCGAAATGGCACGGCGGCTTCAGTGCCCGCAGTTGGCTACTCGCTATTTGGCGGAGGACTGCAAAGACTTCATGGCAGGCTGGGCGCGATGCGAGGCGATGCTTGATGCGGTTTTGGAGCAGCCAGACCCTGCAGCTCTATCCTGTTTCGAGCAGGCTGTTGCCGAGGCCATCGAGAGGCTGAACGTAGCGGGCCTCTGCGATCCGCGTAAGCAAAACCGATATGGCGTTGACTTTGAGGATGTTATTCGGGGAGCGGAGAAGTTGGGCTTTACCCCGGAGGCCATGCGAGAGATCATCAAAACCGCTCCTTGGGCGCAGGGCTGTTAACTGCGATTTCGCTCCATAAGTTGCGATTTAGGGCTTATTTCGTGCGCTCATTGAGATTGGTCTTTGCGTTCGTGCCTCCCACGGTAACTAGAAGTATTAGGCAGGGAACGCTTGGGGGTTCGTAGAAACTTAAAAATGCAAAGACTTGCCCATGGAGAAAGCGTGTGAACATCATTATCATCTGCCTCGATTCGCTTCGTCAGGATCATGTCAGTTTCTACCATCAAGGCAAACCGGCCTTTGAGGGAATTCCGGCTTGTCAAACGCCCAATATAGACGCTTTCGCGCAACAGTGTATAGCGTTTGAAAACGCATATCCTTGTGGCCTACCGACCATCCCCATACGAATGGAGCTGATGACCGGCCAGTTCTCCTTGCCCTATCGTCCATGGCAACCGCTTGCTCCGACCGATATTCCGATGGCCGAGATTTTGCGAAAGGAGGGGTATGTTTGCGGCCTGATCTCAGACACCTATCACTATCGTGCGCCTGGAATGAACTACCATCGCGGCTTCAACGCCTATCACTGGATTCGGGGACAAGAGTATGATCCCTACAACTCCGCTCCTACACGACGTGATGTTACGGCCTATGTCAACGAAAACTACCCTCCTCAATGGCGTCAACTGGTGGCACAGTTTCTGGCGAACACCGACGATTTTACTCAGGAGGCCGACTGGTTCCCAGCCAAAGTCGTTGAGCAGGCCTGCGATTGGTTGAAGAAAAACCGATGTCATGGAAAAATCTTCTGCTGGATCGATTCTTTTGACCCTCATGAGCCTTGGGATCCGCCGAAACGCTTTGATACCTACACCGACCCTGCTTACAGAGGCCCACGCCTCATTATGCCAATGGGTGGGCAGGCCACTACGTGGGCTACACAGGAGCAGATAGCCCACATTCGCGGGCTTTATGCTGGCGAGGTGAGCTTTGTAGATCACTGTCTTGAGCCGCTATTTACGTGCCTAGCTGAGAACGGCTATTTTGACGATTCGATCATTGTGCTACTGGCCGACCATGGGCATCCATTAGCCGATCACGGAAAGTTTTTAAAGGGAGCGGATAGGCTCTACTCGGAACTACTTAAGGTGCCTTTCCTGGTGCGCCTGCCCAATGGCACACCGCGCAGAACGAAAGCGTTGGTGCAGTTTCCCGATCTTCTGCCGACGCTGCTTGAACTGGTGGGATTAAAGAACAACATAACTTCGATGCATGGAAGATCGTTTGCTCCTGTTCTCTTGGGTCAGGAGGACGGGCATCGGGAGGCTGTGATTGCCGGCTACTATGCTGGGGTCGATCGCTGCATTCGTGACGGCATTTGGAGTTATATCCAGAGGCCTGAAGGGGAGACAGACGAGCTATATAACCTTCAAGAAGACCCGCGTGAAACCCGCAACCTGATAGATGTTCATCCACAAGAGGCGGTGCGTTTGGCATCTTATTTCGGCAGCTACTGGCGTCGCAGGGTCACGCGCATCGTCAAGGGCATTCAGGGCGAGTATGAAGTGGCCAGCGGGCCGGTGGTGTGAGTGTGTGCCTGGCGTTTTCTGCTTAAAGGCTGTTTCCGCAGAATAGTGGATGCTGTATTGTAGATGAAGCTATCATCGCTCTTCTCCTCATGTCTGTTGTCAACTACTCCACGTCTGAAGATGGGGCTTGCCCTCAAGGCCGACGCCCTTCCCCTCAAGGCCGACGCCCTTCCCCTCAAGGCCGATACAGGGGTCTCCAGAAAATCTTGCGATTTTCTGGGGGTAGGGCGCTCTTCTCCACCCCCCGCCCCAAGGCGGTAGCACCCTGCGCCGCGAGGTTCGGTGGCATAGAGGTGGCTGCGTTAGAGGCGCAGTTTAGGAAATTGGGGTAGACTTTGACGGCGCCTAAGAAGGCTCTATGGGGACGGTTTTAGGCCGTCTGCAATGGAAATAGAATTTCGCGGTAACGGCATGGAGAGAGGAGATTTGGCTTCCCTAATGGATCGAAGGGTTGCGGAGAGGCGCCTGGCTATTTTGGGAGCAGGGAGCTGGGGGACGGCGTTGGCCCTTATTTTGGCCGACAATGCCCATCGCATTTGCCTCTGGGCGCGCAGCCAGGAGCATGCTATGGCTTTACGGCGTGAGCGAGAAAACCGACGCTATCTTCCCGGTTTTCCTCTGCCTTCCGGCGTCGAGGTTACCTCGTGTCTTGAGGAAGCTCTGGCGGAAACCGAGGGAGTTATTTTCGCCGTGCCAAGCGACGCGGTACGGTCGGTGGCCGAATCCATTCGCTCGTTGCTGCCGCCGAGCGCCTTTGTGCTTTCTGCCACCAAGGGGCTGGAGGAGGGGACGGGCTTTCGCATGAGCCAAGTTCTCATGGAAGTGCTTCCTGGAATAGAGACTCGGTTGGCCGTGCTTTCTGGACCCAATTTGGCAGTTGAGATGGCGCGAGGTGTTCCAACGGCCACCGTGGTGGCCGCATTTCATGAGGAGACCGCTCGTCACATTCAGCAGGTTTTTGCGCAACAGGCCATGCCCACTTTTCGCGTTTATACCAGCACCGATGTGGTAGGGGTAGAGCTGGGAGGAGCCGTGAAAAATGCCATCGCCATCGGCATAGGGGTTTGTGATGCCCTCGGTTATGGAGATAATGCACGGGCCGCCTTTATGACACGTGGTTTGATGGAGACGATCCGGCTCGGCAGAGCGCAGGGAGCGAAAGCGGAGACCTTTTCCGGTCTTTCTGGAGTGGGTGACCTTATTGCCACGGCCCATAGTCGTTTGTCACGCAACTATCGGGTGGGATATGGAATCGGGCAAGGTAAAGCGCTTGAAGAGGTTCTCCGTGAAATCGGGCAGGTGGCCGAAGGGGTGCCTACAACGCGTGTTCTATGCGACCTGGCACGACGTTATGGGGTGGAGATGCCTCTAAGCCAGGCTTTGCATCGCCTGCTGTTTGAAGGGTTTTCACCGGAAGAGATCATCCGTAACCTCATGCTGAGGCCTCTGAAGAGCGAGGGCGCGTGGTGTGGCGCGGAATAGGGATGCGATAGGCTATATTCCGAAGTTGGCTTTCCTTGTCGAAAGCAAAGGGATGAGAGGTGCAAACGCTTGAAAAGGGTCGTGGTCGTTATACCGACCTATAACGAGGCGGAGAACATCGAGCAGGTCGTTCGACAGGTGTATTTGACATTGCCTGAAACGCACCTATGGGTTGTGGATGATGGGTCACCGGATGGTACGGCCGAGATAGCTGAAGGACTACGTTCTCAGTATGAGGGGCTTCGCATCTATCGGCGGGAGGGACCACGCGGATTAGGGCGTGCCTACCGTGAGGCTTTTTCGCGCCTTTTGCAGGAGGGATGCTATGAATACATCGTTCAAATGGATGCCGACCTCTCGCATGATCCGCGCTACCTGCCCGATTTGATTCAGGCTGCTGAGGAGGCGGATGTTGTTCTAGGATCGCGTTATGTAAAAGGAGGCGGTGTGCGCGACTGGCCGTTTCATCGCGTGCTGCTGAGCCGATGGGCTAACTTCTACGTCCATCTCATCACCGGCATTCCGGTTAGGGATGCCACATCGGGCTTTCGTTGTTGGCACGCCTCGGCCTTACAGCGACTTAACCTGGAGGGGGTGGTTTCGGAGGGCTATGCGTTTGCCGTGGAAATGGTCTTTCGGGCTTACCGAGCGGGCTTGCGTATTGTGGAGGTGCCCATCGTTTTTACCGATAGACGCCATGGACGCTCGAAGATGACACGGCGGGTTATTTGGGAGTCGGTGCAGATGCCCTGGCGTTTACGTTTTCAGTATGGTAATAATGGCAAACATCCCTTCCGAAAAAGGCTCTGAACATGCTATAATAGGAGACAATTGTTCGTGAGGAGACGAGGAAATGAAGCGAACATACCAACCCCATAACAGGCGACACAAACGTGTGCACGGATTTCGCAGCCGAATGCGCACACACGATGGGCGCAATGTGTTGCGTCGGCGTCGGCAGAAGGGGCGTCATCTGCTTGTTCACTAAAGGTGCTGTTTGGGGCTTCTAAGGTCATACAGGAGGCGCGAAGAGGAGCCTGAAAGAAGGAAACCGTTCGCGCCTTCATTCCGTATGCACTACAGAATGCCACTTTGCTAGAGACAACCATGCTGCCACGTCCGTTGCGCCTGCGTGCTCGTAAGGATTTTCAGGCCGTCTATCGGCAGGGGCGTTCGTGGGCAAACCGAGACGTGGTTCTTTATCTGCGACAACGCAGTGGAGATGACACTTCAAACCCCCCGCATCCGCGCATCGGGTTTGTGGTAAGCAAGAAAGTGGGCAAGGCTGTGGTGCGCAACCGTCTGCGTCGGCGTTTGCGTGAGGCCGTGCGTCTACAGATAAATAGGCTGAAACAAGAGCCGTATGACCTTATATTTATCGCAAGATCGTCTCTGTTAAAGAGACCATGGCCGGACGTGCTGACCTCGGTGAATACGGTTTTACGGCAGGCAGGTGTTCTCGATGAGGCTGAGGGGGAGTATAGCAACAGTGAGGGGGCGAGAGAAGGAAGTTAGGATGGCACAGCAAAGCCTTTTGGCGCGAATGAGTTGGCTCGTTCGCAAGGGGCTGATCGGCTTGGTCAGGCTATATCAAGCGACACGCCCTTATCGCCCAAGGGTATGCCGCTACCACCCCTCCTGTTCCGAATATATGATACAGGCCATCGAAAAATACGGGGTTTACACCGGTGTGGCTTTAGGGCTACGACGTATTTTGCGCTGCAACCCTCTTTCGATAGGAGGGTACGACCCGGTACCGTAGGGATGGTCGTTGCATCTTCCGCATAAAGTTATGAGGAGATTGTCGTTGAACATTACACAGCGTTTCTTAGTGTTTAGTGTCGTTCTCGTTGTTCTCGGCGCCCTACTAACGGGGTGCAACCGAGGACCTCAAGGCATACCCCCCTATACTTTAGAACACGCACGTCAACTTGAAGCGACCGATCCCGATGCCGCTGTAGGCACTTTTATGGCGGTGAAAAACCAGAATGCAAGCCGTGATCCGGAGCTTGCTGCCGAGGCGCTTTGGGAGTTGGCACAGTTCACCTCCAACCCGAACTATTATGGTACGCCGGCGCAAATTCATGCCGTTGACCCTAACCATCTCACGCCCGAGGCCCTTCATGAGCTAGATGAAAAGCACGCCCAAGGCGATTTACTGGCACGGCAGGCGCTTATCGAGCTGAAGCGCTCTTTTGCCAACACGAAAGTCGCTCAGAATCCGCAGGTAGACCAGTTGTTGAAGGTTGTTGATGAACGCATAGACCGGCGTAACTCGCACAGCCTGGGCTACAAGTTTATTGATGCTCTTGTGGCTATAACAGGTCGGAAACCTGATTTCAGCTACTGGTTCGCTCTTGTTTTGTTGGCGATCATTGTGCGGGCACTCACATTTCCGCTCATGCTGCGCATCTACGCCAATCAGCGCGAGATGCAGCGCATGCAGCCCATCATCCGTGAGATACAGGCGCGCTATAAAGACGACCCACAGGTGATGTTTCGTAAGGTGCAGGAGGCTTATAAGGAGCATGGGGTGAACCAGTTTGCCTCGTGTCTTCCCATGCTCATTCAGTATCCTCTCCTGATCCTTATGTTTGAATGGATCCGCGCTTATGAAATCCATTTTGCCAACGGGCATTTTTTGTGGATCGGCAGCCATTTGGCCGACCGGTTTCCCGGCATTGTGGCTCATAACCTAGCGGAGATGGATGTTCCGCTGCTGCTGATCTATGCGGCAAGTATGTATCTCTCGATTAAGCTCACTCCTGTGAGCGATCCGCAGATGGCGCAGCAACAGCAGACAAGCTCGCTTATCATGACCTTCATCATGATTTACTTCTTCTATCAGGAGGGATGGTCTTCCGCGTTCTTGCTCTACTGGCTGGTGCTGAACCTCATCTCCGCGGCTCAACAGTACTACTACATCTATCGCCCCACGAAGTTGGCACAGGCCACAGGCGGGAACGGAGCTATCACGCTGAAAGTGATAGGGGAGAACGGAAAAGGTGTCGAGCGCGATGGCCAATCTACTTCTGTTCCATCGGCCACGGCACCTCAATCGGCGGGTTCGTCGTCCTCGCGTTCTCCAAGCGCACGGCCTGCGCCGCGTCCACGGCGTAAAAAGAGATAATGTCGGTTTGCTAACTCAACGAAGGAGAGAGCCTGGCAAATGAGCGAGCCTATAGATGACGAAGCGCTAAGCGAGCAGCAGCGGATAGCCCTACAGCTGATGCATGAGATATGCGATCGGCTGCCGCATGATGTGCGTCCGGTAGGACGCGAGATGCAGGGGTGTTACTTTTACGTGGAGCTTGTGGGAGAAGACGCGCAACGATTTTGGGGGCATGCGGGAAAATCGCTCGATGCCCTTCAGTTTATAGCCAATAACATTCTCGTTCGGCGCGTTCACGGTGAGCTACGGCTTGTGCTAGATGCGGACGGCTATCGGGAACGACGGGCGGCTGCGTTGCGCGCGCGTGCCCTGGAGTTGGCGCAAGAGGTGAAAGCCATGAATCAGGAGGCAGAGCTAGAGCCTCTTCCTCCTCACGAACGCCGTATTATCCATAAAGCCCTTGCCGATGACCCCGATGTGCGTACCTACAGCGAGGGCGAGGAGCCAGACCGACGCATCATCATCTCGCCTCGTGAGTAGCCCATCGCGAACGTAAACGATCTATGCGTCTTTCGCGTCTGCACAATAGGGCGCGATGAGGGAGCGGAACTTCTCTGACCATGGGCGCGGTCGGCGCGTTTGAGGGTCTACTCTTACGATCACCGTGAGACCCTCTGCCGCTAGTTCCCCATCTTCTCGATACATTTTGAAAGAGAGCGTAAGACTGCTATTGCCGAGGTGACTCACCGTCACAAAAATATCCACCGGTTGAATACGCTCCACCGGGGCACGGTAGTTGATCTCATTGCGGGCGACCACATAAGGCCAATCGAGATCGGGATTTTCCGGGTAAGCCCCTTCTCCGAGAGCACGCCACAGCTCAAATCGTGCCCTCTCAAAGAGCACAAGATATTCCGCATTGTGAAGGTGATGCTGCGGATCCATCATATCGAAATAGACGTACTGTTTGCTATGTAATGCTATTGGTTCCGACACTCGATACCTCCTAACATATTAGTGCGACTACGGAATAGGTTTTTGGATGATTGCCAGCAGAAGAACAAAAGGCCTATTAAGCTCAGATAAAGCCCGACGTTAAAGCTTGAAGGGCGAAATCGGAATGCGACGATATGCTCGCCCGAAGAGAGGCGCACAGCGCGAAACAGCGAGCCTTGAGAGGGCGGTGGGACGAGAATGGGCACCCTATATTTATCTACCGTTGCTTCCCAACCGGGATAGTTTTCGTCGGCTAGAATAAGCAAGCCACCGGTGGGAGCTGTAACCTGCAAGGATACGCGGGTAGGGAGGTCTTGAAGATACGTTACCGGTGGATTTGGGAGTTTGGGATTATCCGACACAAAGCGAGCGCGTGGTAGTGCGGAGGATAGGGGATAGAGAGTAAGGTCATCGCTTGAGAGCGGCAGCGGCGGCGTTTGGGGAGGAAGGGTGACATCGGCAAAGGCAGGGTTGTCGGTGGGTAGGGCCACCGCATAGCGGGCACCGGTTGTTGGAACAAGAGGGGCGTTCGGGTTTTGAAAAAACACCATATTACCTACTTCTGGAGGGCTGGCGTCGCTCACGCCGAAGCGGTTGGGACGCGCAAAGCGGTCGGCGTAGGCTTTCAATTGGCCGGGAAATAGAGAATCGTAGCCCTGCACATCGCGCAACGCATAGACCATAGCCCCGTTGGGGGGTAGAACGGCCGGCGGGGGGGTATTAAGGCTCCAAAAACGGTTTATGGGGAATATACGCTCATGGCCGAGGTGGGTTTGAAGATAGCGAATGCCTGGAGTGAGCGGATAGACCCAAGTAGAGCGGGCAACCGGATTGACCGGCATACCGGTCCAAAATAGGTCGGTGATCGTGATAGCGAGACAGCCGAGGGCGAAACGAAAGGAGCCGGACACGGGGTGACGATGTGTCCGCCAGAAGAGAACGGCAGACAGAGTGAGACCGGCCCCAAGCCGAACCCAATCGTAGGGAATGCGAGAGAGCGCGCGAGCGAAGGACGGTACATCGAGCAGATCAAAACCCGGAAGCGGAACGGTCAACGCTTGAGAGACCAAAAAGAGGCAAAGTCCAAAGCCGGCCAGTAGAGCGGCAAACAGGGCGAGGAAGGCACGCTTTTCGAGCGGCGATTCGAGAAGATAGTCTAACCCAAACGCGGCCAAACAGGCTGTGGCGAATGCCCAAAGCACCAAAATGCGTGCTGGCGACCCGGAAGCGCCGAAGCCTGGAATACCGAAATAGAAGAGCGCGTTCAAGGGGGTGCCGAGCGCCATGAGGAGGGCAAACACGGCAAGAATGGCGAAGAACAGCGCCCGATAGTTTGGGGCACGGCGGTGCAACGCGCGATAGACCGCCACGGCAGCCAAGAGCAGAGGGAGAATGCCCACATAGAGCGCGGTTTCTGCAGCGTTATGTCGCACGGCCACCAGCGAGTTGCCGGCGGATTGCAGATAAAAGCCCCAATAATGGTTTTGCGGATCGTAATCGTTGCCGGTGAGATTGGGCAAAAAGAGAGTAGAAAGTTCGTAGGGTTGAAGTGCGTAGGCGATGTACTCTTGATATCCGGCCGGTGTCGCCTGTGTTGCGCGGTGAGAGAGACGCGAAAGCTCGAGCGTTGGTAGGAGCTGAATGGAGCAGAGAAGGCCGCCGAGTAGAAAAACCCCGGCAGATAGCGCAAGCAGTTTTCCGATGGGTTTTTGTTCCTGTAGCGTACGAATGAGGAGGGCGAGCACCCAAAGAAAGGCGGCCAATAAGCCATAGAAGGCGATCTGCAGGTGGCCGGCCAACAGCATAAGACCGAGGGAGGCTCCTGCGGAGGTAAGGGAGGTGCCGGAGGAACCGGGTGTGCGCAGAAGCCGATAAAGCTGACGTAGCAGGAGGGGAAACCAGCAGGACGTGGCGAGAAAGGTGGGGAGCTGGAGCCATTGCACTTGCCAGGCCGAGTAGGCATAGATGCAGCCGCCAAGCAGGGAGGCAAGGGGAAAGCACCGAAGCTGTTTGAGAAACAGGTAGGTGAACCAGCCACAGAGGGTAAGGTGCAAGAGGGCGTTAAGGTTGAATGCGATTGTTGTTGGAAAAAGATCGAATAGGAGGTTAGGTGGGTAGAAAACAGCGGATTGGCTATTGGCAACGAAGGGCGCTCCACAGAACTGGTAGGGATTCCATAGGGGCAGAAATCCAGAGCGAACCGTTCTGGCGGCAAACAGCCGCCATGGATAGAACTGGGCGATACCATCCCAGCGCAACGGATTCCAGGGGGGCAGCAATTTGGTGTGAATCGCAGTCTGGTAGGGCGCGATATAGCCCAGCAACCCGGCAGGCAAAAAAACATCCCCTACAAAGGTCGTGCGGTAGAGGAAAATGGCGGCAAGGAAGAGATAAAAAACGGGCGGGAACCAGGTAGAAAACTTGTCCAAGCGAGCCACACCTTGGCGGGAGGGCGGGGTAGTGTAGGACAATGCGGCGTTCGCTATCCAAGCATCTCCTTGATGAATTTCAGGCTATCGGTGGCGCGTTTATTATTCGGATCAAGACGCAGCACTTCCTGGAACTCCGCCGTCGCTTCGTCGTACATGCCGAGCATGGAGTAGGTGAGGGCGAGGTCGAGCCGGATATCTACGCGCTCGGCAGCAAGTTGCACGGCTTTTTGAAGCTCTTCGAGCGATTCGTCAAAGAGACCTGTAAAGCCGTATACGAGGCCGAGTTGATGGTGGGCGTCGCAAGAATTGGGGTCTTTTTCCAAGACCTCTTTAAAGGCAGCGACGGCCTCATCATATTGGCCTTCATTCTTATAGGCGATGCCACGTTCCAGGATGCTGTTTTCTAAGCAGCTCATTGTCATGCGTGTCTCCCTTAGGTTTTTTCGGGGTTCTATTGTCATCATAACCAAGGATAATGGCGTTGAGCGGACCCCGTTTCGTTCCTGTTCTGACTTGTTCCCTGGAAACTAGATGCGATTATATCACGTCCACATAGGAAAATCAAGAGGAAGTTTTTATAGGGGGGTGTCTTTTTATTGTAGGCCTCTTACCATAGGGAGACAAAGGGCTGCTTAGCCCTGCTTGGGGTGAGGGCGTGACGGGGTCGTTTTACGCTTTCTTAATGTATCGAGCGCCCAAGCAGCGTGCTCGCGCACGAGGGGGTCGAGGTCGTGTTCGGCGGCGTTTTGAAGTGCGGATTCGGCCTCCGGGTCATCGCTATAGGCAAGGGCAACGGCCACGTTGCGCAGCAGCCCCCTGCGTTTTGCCCGTTTCACGGGGCTTTTTCGAAACTTCTCTCGAAACTCCGGTTCGCTTAATCGCAATAAGTCTACTAAGCGGCTGTTTCGGGTGATCTCACGGGGCTGAAAGGCCGGCTCTGTGGTGGGGGTACTGAACTTTTGGTTGAAGGGGCAGACCTCCTGGCAGATGTCGCAACCGAAAACGCGATTGCCGTTGGCCGAGAGTGCGGGGCGCAACTCGACGGGGATGGCCTCCTTGAGTTCTATGGTGAGATAGGATATGCAGCGACGGGCATCGAGCTGATACGGAGCGATAAGGGCACCTGTAGGGCAGGCTTCGATGCAGCGCATGCATCGCCCGCAGTGGCCTTCAGCCGGCCGGTCGGGTTCAAGGTCGAGATCGGTTACCAGAGCGCCGAGAAAGAAATAGGAGCCGCGACGCGAGTTGATCAGCATGGTGTTTTTGCCGAACCAGCCCAGACCGGCACGTTGGGCCACCTCTCTTTCGAGTAGAGGGCCGGCATCTACGTAGACGCGCCCGGCGACGTTTGGCGCGATGTGTTTTTTGATGTGCTCCAAAAGTTGATAGAGACGTTTTGTCATAACATCATGGTAGTCGTCTCCCCGAGCGTAACGGGCGAAAATGGCATGGTTTGGACGTACAGGGGGAGTTGCCGGCCCCTCCTGTGTGTCGGCGTAGTAGTTCATACCGACGACGATAAGAGAGCGTGCGTTGGGCAGAAGCTCTTGGGGGTTTAGCCGTCGCTCTAGATTTCTGGCAAGGTAGTCCATCTGACCGGCATATCCCTTTGCGAGCCAGTCGCGGTACTCTTGTTGGAAGACCGATGGGGTGGCCTCCGCGATCCCGACAAGATCGAAGCCTAGCTCTTTGGCATAGGCTTTAATCTGCTCTTCGCGTGTTAGCGTGGTCTGCATGTTGTAGCGGGAACGGCTTTAGCCAATCGCATCGAGTGCTTCACGCAACGGCACCTGCACGCACGTAAAGGTTGGGGTATCCCGGAGGGTATAGGCGCTCGCCTCCGATTCCCGCATATGCTGTACAAGATCGAGGAAGTCGGCCGGAATGTCGGTTTCAAAGGCAACCACGAACTCTTGGTCATCAATGCCGAAAGAGTAGGTGGTGTTGAGTTTAACCGTTGGATATTTATGCCCAAGCTCTATGTGCTCCGCCATGGCCTTTTGGCGTTCCTCGTAAGGCATTCGATACCAGGCGCGTGTTTTGACGAAAGGATAAACAAAGAGGAACTTGCGCCCGGTGGGGCGGATGATGAGGCGACGCCCTTCCGGTTCGTTTTTTGCGGTTGGGTCTTTATATTGGGAGGATTTCGTCATGGAGAGGAAACAGTAGGGCTGGGTCATCCAGCGGCCGATGCCGGTTCGTAGAAAGCGCGCCGCATGGTTTCGCAGGAGGTCGAGATCGGGTGAGGCCATCCAAAGCAAGAGGTCTACGTCACCTCGGATGCCGGTAAGGGAGTAGCTACGGATCATCATTTCGTCGGCGGCCTCTTCCACCGCGCAGGCGAAATCGGCCTTATCCTTTTCCCGAACTTCATCGGGTTGGCGTCGCCAAGCGGGGTCAACTTTATAGAAAGCGAATTCGACCATGGTACGGCCACGGTTTTCCATTGTTCATCTCCTTGCTAGCAGATCGGAATTAAGGTGCAAGTATGAGCGCCCGTACCGGGCCGTCATGGGCAGCGATACAGGCGACCTGCTTACCTGTATTTACGTTCCAGAAGCTGAGAGTATTATCGGCAGCGCCGCAGATGAGCATAGTGCCATCGGCACTCCAGAGGAGGGTACGGGGTGGTTGAGGGAGATTCCCTTGGAAAGCAAGGGGCATTCCTGTGGCGGCATTCCAGAGGCGGATATGGCCGTTGGAATCGCCGGTGGCCAGGGTTTTACCGTCGGGGGAGGCGGCGAGGGCGGTGACACCGCGTTCGCAAACAAAAATACGCCGAATCTGTGCTCCTGTGGCGAGGTTCCAGGTCATCAGATAGCCATCTTCAGAGACGCTAGCAACTTGGGTGGCTCCGGCAAGCAGGGCGATGCCGGTGATGGGAGCATCGTGGGCTAGGATGCTGGATCGCAAAACGATTCTGCGCCCATTATCGAAAAGCAGCCATACCCGAATCTGTCGGTCGGCGCCGGCGCTAATGAGGGTATGGTTATCGGGAGCATAGAGGAGGCCTGTAACCGCGTCGCTATGGGCGGGCACAGCGGCAAGCAAACGCCCCTGTTGCCATGCCCACAGGCTAATGGAACCATCGGCGGCGCCTACAGCAAGAATCGTGTTGTCGGGAGAGAGAGCCAGTGCGGTTATGGGGCCATGATTCACAGCAAATGTATCGCCGGGGGCACCCGAGGCCAGGTTCCACAGGCGTACAACACCATCCGCCCCGCCGGAGATCAACATCTGCTGCCCGTCTTTGGTGCCGAGTGCCAAAGCGTTAATGTCGCCGGTATTCGGATCGATCTGAAGAGTAGGTTGGCCGCTGGTATCCCACAATTTGATGTTTCTGCTCGCCGAGATGACTTTTGGCAGCGGCATAAGATTGAGAGTTGGAGCAGAAGGGGGTGTGGGAGTTTGGGTCGGTTTGGAAGGGCTTAATGCACGCGAGCGGCCAAGCTGTGCTTGAGCCGGCCAAGCAAAGGCCAGGCCGAACAAAATGAACAGCGTTTTTACTGCAATATCGCGCGTAGATAGCGTCCATGCAAACCGCAATCTAGTAACGCCCAACTCCTTGCTCCTTCCTTCAGCACGATCAATAGCGATGCATCACCTCCTTTTTAGACCCCAAATCGAACAACAAGTTTCAGCCACTTCTCCATACTCTGGGTACGGAGAGGACATAGGCGGTTTGGCGTTTTGAACCTGGCCTCTTTAGGAGGTAGCTTCCATCGGCTCTAGGTAGAAGTTGTTGGCATAGAGATCGGCCACTTTGTCCAGTTCTTCTTGGGTAAAGGAGGGAGTATCGGGGGCTTTGGCAAACTCCTCCAACTGAGCATGGTCGTAGATATTGGGCAGCACCGACACGATGGCAGGCTGGGCAAGCAGCCATTGGATGGCCATCTGGCCAGGTGTACGTCCTGCCGTTTCGGCGGCAAAGCGCAGCTTTTCTAGCTTCTTTAGCCCATTGATGAGCCACTCTTGGCGCATCTGATCGTTGGTGAGGCGGAAGCTGCGGTGGTCGTTCGTATCGAAGGTGGTTTCGGTGGTGTAGCGCCCTTCCAAAATGCCGGAAGCGTGGGGAACACGCACGATGACGGGAACACCGGTCTCCTTAGCTGCCGGGCAGATCGGCTCGCCGAGTTGTTGTTCCAGCATGTTATAGATGATCTGGACGGCCATGCGGCGCTCTTTAACGCTGTAGAGGCCCTCCTCTATCTGTCGTTCAGGTCGCAGTGCCGGCCCTAAAGCTGCGCCATAGGAGCGGATTTTGCCTTCTTGCTTAAGCGCTTCGAGCGTGGCGAAAAGATCGTCGCTTTGAAGTGCGGAGAGGCGCGGGTTGTGAAGTTGATAAAGGTCTATGTGGTCGGTGCGCAGGCGTTGTAAGCTCTGTTCACAAGCGCGACGCACGAACGTTGGCGTCCAGTCTTGAGGCCTTTCTCTCTGGCCGGGCTGAACGCCGGGGTAGTTGTAGAAATCGTAGCCAAATTTGGTGGCGATAACGATCTCATGGCGATGGTTTTCGAGAGCATCGGCGAGCAACGTCTCGCCCTTTCCGTCGCCATAGACATCGGCGGTATCGAAGAAATTGATGCCGAGATCAAAGGCGCGACGCAGCAGGCGAATGCCTACCTCATCGTCATTGATCCCCCACATGGTTGTGGCAACGGTCCAGACTCCAAAACCGACGGCGGAAGCTTTAAGGCCTGTCTCTCCTAACACACGGTATTCCATGTTTTACCTCCTAGATGACGAAGGGCAATGAACCCTTCGAACGGTTTTCCCTACTAAAATAGTATCCAACATTAGGGCAGGCAGAGTCAATATTTGGATAGAAATATCCAAATATTGACTCTATCCTCGCTCATCCGTATAAGCTAAAATGGATGCTTGACTTGTACAAGGAACTATGATACACTGAAATACACGTTTGGAAGCAGCAAGAGATTTCTGAAGGAGGGGTCGTTGACGATGTTCTACCGTAGCATGATGCGCTTAGGCGTCTCCTTGCTCCCTATGATATGCCTTCTAGGGACGCCGTGGGCGCGAGGGCAGGGGATACCGTTCACCATTATTCGCCCGCCGGATGGTGCCACCGTTCGTGAGAACGTGGCCATTGAGGTGCCGCGTGCCAGCATACCGCCTGAGGGCTATGTTGGTGTCTACATTGACGGAAAGTTCACCGCTGCGGTCTATCCACAACAGAACTCCGATAAGCCCTTCACCTATATTTGGGCTACAAAGGATTTGGGGGTTTCGGATGGTGAGCACACGGTGCGGCTGGTGCTTTTCGGCCCGGCGCCCGATCAGGCCAACGGCAGCATCCAGCTCGGCTCGACCTCCATTCGCGTCAATGTCGCCAACATCATTCACAATGGCCCCTCTGTTTTGCGCTTGCGCTATCGGTTCCCGGAGGGTTTTCAGTTTCACTATAGCCGCGACAGTTCGTCGGTGATTGTGGGAGGTTTTTCAGAGACCGGCTCCAGCAGCGACGTGCCCCTCTCCTCTGTTGAAAGCAAACTGCTTTTCGATATAGAGCAACCTTTACCGGAAGCGCTGGTGCGTGACAAACTTACCGCATTAACGCTGATGCAGGGTGGACAGCAGTTCACATATCCACAAGATCAGCTGCCTTCTTCGGTCTACCAGCTACTCGATACCTTGGGGCGAATTCACTATGAGATCGACTCGAACTCCTTGAAAACCGTTTCTGCGCCGCAAGGCCAGCTGGCAGCTTACCAACAGGGAGCTACCATGTCCGCCCAACCCAATATTTTGGAGCTGGATGCGCTTAACCTGCCAACGCTGCCGGAAGCCGCCGTTTCTGTGGGAGAAACATGGATAACTCCAGAGCAGAGGATAGATATCCCCGGTTTGCCGTCGGGCGATCAGCCTAAAGTGACGCTGCATAGTCGCCTGGTAGATTTGGAGTGGCAGAACGGCTACCCAACAGCCAAGATTCATCAATCGTTTGACTCTACGACGGAGACGGCGAAGCTGCCTGACACGATCATGTTCAACGGGATTCCCATTCAGAAGCCAAAGATCAACTTCGAGCGCGACATCTACTTTGCCTACACGGCTGGGCGTGTTGTAAAGATGGTCAGCACGTTGACGATAAAAGGAGATACTCCTGCCCAGATCAACAACGCCACAGCCAATGGTCTAACCACTACCAGCTATGGGATGCCTTACGGAGGCCCGGGCGGTATACCGCCTGAAGGCGGGTATCCTGGTATGCCCGGAGGGCCCTACGGGATGGGGGGAACCTCCTCACCCTATGCGATGGGAGGTGCGCCTTATGGAGGTATGCCCTACGGGGGTTCTCCTTACCGAGGGCGCCAGGGCGGCATGAAGCCGGGGGGGCCTCCTGTAGGAGGGCCTTCCTATGGCGGTGGGCCTCCTGTAGGAGGGCCAGCTTATGGCGGTGGGTCTCCTTACGGTGGCTACCCCGGTGGGCCGAGCGGCTATCCTGGGGCGCCGGGGGGCTATCCTGGCATGCCTCCCTTTGGCGGTAGCTCTTCTCCCTATGGAATGGGGGGGAGACCGCCGTATGCTGGAGGTAGCTCGATGCCCGGAATGCCCGGCAGCAGTCCCTACGGTACCGGCGGTGTGTTGTCTCCTGAACAACTCCACGCCATAACCGTGCGAACGAGCACCATTACGAATCTAACCGGCGTCTCTCGTTCTTAGCAGGTTCGGCTCGAACAATCGGATATCCGCTTTCTACGGGGTGAGGAGAAACCTCACCCCGATCCTGCTTCTTTTGGGCGTGTAGGAAAATGCAAAGGGCATTCACTCTGATTTTTGGCTTGCTTTTGATCGGTTTGGGACTTGAGTCGCGAGCCGAGCGGGACATTGTGTATGCGGCGCGTTACTATTTTCCGCCTCATAGTCATCGGTTGAGCCATTTCCATATCTATCGAATAAACCCCGATGGCTCCGGACGTATTCAGTTAACCTATGGCTCTACAGACGATACCGGCCCGCTCTGGTCGCCAAATGGTCGTTTGATTGCTTTTGATCGTGAATATGAGCGCCACGATGCCTATGCGAACGCTGTCTATGTAATGGACGCTAGGGGACACCATTTGAAGCGAATCGCTAAAATCACCTCCTTTGGTTTTCTAACCTTCTCTTGGACTGAGGATAGCCGTGCATTGATCGTGAACGGCAAGCTGTACCCGTTGTCTGGACAGCAGCACACGTTAACACCTTGGGAGAAAAACCCCAATGCGGTGGTCTCTCCAAATAGGCGCTATCTCTATGTTTCTGCCGATCCCGACTCCGGTAAGCCGGATGTGCTGATTAACCTAACCACCCAGCAGCAGATTAGAGTGGAAACTCATCTCGACTGTCCCGTGTGGTGGAATAACCGCACGATTGTAGGAGCTTGTGATTATATTGACGATAGCGGACAGACCGTTCCGGGAATCTGCACAGTCGGATTAGATGGGAAGATAGCGCGTCGGCTTCGCTTTCAGCCCTCGCAAATGACCCCAGAGGGCGCCTATACATCGTTACAAGATATTCGCGTTGCACGATTGCAAAAGATTCCTCAAGACAAAAGCCATCTCGTGCTGTGGAGCGATGAAGGAAACAGCACCGTGAGACCTTTATACGGTTTCTATTATGTGGACATAGACACGGGAAAGGCCAAACCGATCACCGATGGACAGTTCTTGTTGTGGTCACCGGATGGTACAAAGGTCATGTGGGCCGATAGAGACCTTGTTCCCTATGGGAAACATCGGGACGGCACCGAGCGCGTGGTATGGGGAACGCCGCTCTGGATGATGGATATAAGAACCGGCCATAAACGCAGCTTAACACCGGGAATCGTGTGGGTAGATAGTGCCGAGTGGCGCGGAGGGGGTAACTGAATGGGTTTCTCCAACATCGTCTCATACCTCTCACGCCCTATGAACCGTCGAAGTTGTCTCTTAACGATGGTGTTCCTAGGATGGGTTGGGCTTTTGGGGCCGCTGGCTGCGCGCCCCTTACCACCTATTGGTGCCGAGGCACATCCCTTTCCCGATACGACCGACAGAATCGTGGTCTTCTCCGATCAGCTGCCATCGGCCGCCTCCTTAAGCCAGGCTCAGTGGCGTTTTATCGCAGACCATTATGCGGGTACTCAGAAGGAGACACGTAGCTGGGCCGAGACCATTCGCAGGTTAAATCCGCATTTCATTGTGCTGCACTATCAGCTTGCTGTGGGGGCCGGAACGGCGGCTTTCTTGGATGGGGAGCGCTGGACGAACGATTTTGACTATATAAAACAACATCCAAACTGGTTTTTAAGGACTGCCGACGGAAGTCCCATTTCCCAAAATGTCTATCATTGGGATGTAATGAACATTCTCTTTAGGAACGGCAAACCCGTTTCCGGATGGCCTCCGTATTGGGTGGAAACGGCTTTGAAAAGACTACGCGATAACGAAGACGACGGAGTGTTCGCCGACAGCTACACGCAGGATATTCTCATGAACCAGGTGAACCCTCCCTTTGTGTGGTTCTCCAATGTTGAAGCATGCAAGCAGAACTGGATTCCAAACCTCAACCTATACGGTGCCTATTGCTGCAAGGCACTGCACGACCAGCCGGAGCACTTTTACTATCTGCCGAATTTGGGCGGTTTAGTAAATGCCTGGGACACCACGAACTATGCGGTTGGGGATGGAGGAATGAACGAGGGTTTTGCACTGGCAGGGCCGGAAAACTATTATGCCCCGAGCGATTGGCAACTCCAGATGAACCGACTTTTAGCCCTCATCCGTGCCGATAAGGTCGTGATCTGTCAGTCTTACATACGCGATTCGGATTATGATGCGCGATGGTTTGTTATCGGCTCCTATCTGCTGATCAAAGGGCGGCATACGTTTATCAACATGTTCGATACCAGCACTCTATCGTGGTATCCCGAATACACGGTGCCGCTGGGTGCCCCTCTTTCAGAGCCGGCAAGGACGATTTCGGCCAACTGGGATGCAGCCTGGGGAGTCTATCGCCGCGACTTCACTAGAGGGATGGTTTTAGTGAACCCCGGTACTCGGCCTGTAAGGATAGATTTAGGGCGTACCGAGTATTTGATAGAGGCGAGGGGGGGAGGACCGGTTCCCGCTTCTGGTATGCCGACCGGGAAATTGGTAAGACGACCGGTGAGTGCGGTGACGATTCCTGCACATAGTGCTCGTATCTTTCTGAAGGGTTAAGTGTGCTGTGATAGTGGCAAAAAAACCCTGTTGACAGAACGACGGCGACACTAGTATTATATATAAAGGTTGCCAATGGTTTTAAATACCTTGCTGTTGGTGAGGCGGTGCCAGGTTAGGGTGAACATGGTCAAACGAGCGGGTTTACAATGGAATAGGTTTCTGATTTTTGGAGCCGTCCTGCTTCTCTTGATAGTGACACGGGTTGGCTTGGCGCAACAGGCGACGAATCCTTTCCAGGATGTGCCTGCCGGTAACTGGGCGTATGCGGCGCTGGCGACTCTTCAACAAGAGGGGGCGATTACCGGCTATCCCACCGACTATTTCCAGGGAAAAACCCTTCGGTCTCGTTACGAGTTGGCTGTGGCCTTGAAGCGTGCTCTGGACAGGCTTAGTGTAGCTAGCTCGGCGACGCATGTGACCCTCAAAGATATGGAGCCGCTCAAGCGTTTGGTGGTCGAATTCGAGCCGGAGTTGAAGATGCTGGGGGAGACGCGCGCTGCTGCCGATGCGAGTGTTGCCGCTGTGGAAGCGTCTCTTTCCCATTCTACAAGCTCCGGTTCGTCGGGGCCGGCACCTAGCCCCTCTTTGCAGGTGACCACCCATGTAGAACCTCAGCTGCCCCTCCTTGAAACGCCATTGCCCTCTTCCAATGCGGTTGTCGGATCGCCCTCTAGAGCCGTTGGTGGAGCTAGTCTTCCCACACTGAATCTCGCGGAACTGGGGAACACTTTGCGCTTGGCCAACGCTTCTGGCCCTGGAGTTGCCCTTCAGCTCTCCCTGGCTCGCGCTGCGCAACTGCAGATGCAGCTTGGCGATGCCACGGCCCTCGATCCGTTGCTGCCTTCTAGCCCCGGAGCCTTGTCTTACATGACACGCCTCACCTATCGCCCGCTGTCTAATATTACACTGCAAGCTGAAGCGCTGCGCAATTTGGTGCCGATTCTGGAGGGGAGCAGCTATACCTTGCTAGGGAGCAACGCCTATCGTGTTCGCGTGGGGTATGCCAATGGGCCGGCAAGTGCGGAATTGGGCTTTCAGTTTGTAGCGCCTGCGCTCGATAATAACTCGCTTTTAGCAAGTAGCCTTCTGCTACCGAACAGCACCCTGCTGGAGGGGCCGTTTACCAGTCTTTCGTTACGGCTATCTCACTCGCTTCAAAGCTATTTGATGGGCGAAATCCTGATGAATACAAATAGTCGGGATGCCCTTTCTGAGTTGGTTTTGAACGGAGTGTACCGTGGGCAGGCGGGGGTCATCTGGGATCCGTTACCGGGCTTGCACCTAAGTGCGGGGTTTGAGAGCATTTTTTACGATCTCTCTTCCGCTTCCGGCCTAGGTGGGCGTTCTCTCTCCTCGCAACAGTTTATCACGTTGGGAGCCGGTTTAAACCTCACCCGCAATGCCATGTTGCAGCTGCTTTATCAATACGGGAACAGCTCCTCTCCTCTGTTAGACACCTCGCGCTCTACAGGCAACTCTGTGTTCACCACCCAGTTGGCCATCCATTTCTAAGACGGTCTTGTAAAGCCGTGCTATCGTCCGGCAGGAAGTGGTCGGCTTAGGTCAAGAGGGTGTCCCTCTTGGGCGACCTCGAGGTCTGGGTTCCTTCTTGCCTCCTCGAGCAGGGCTTGGCTTATTTCAAGGTTTTGCAGATCGGCCGTGTTTCGGATGCGCGCAAGGCGAACTTTTGTCCGGTCGCCTCGGCCACAGGTAGCGATGCCGGTACGCACGCAATCTTCCGGGGTAGGCAGGATAAGGGGCAATCGGGCACGTTGGGTACCACCTTCGCCGCTGGTTCGCATATTGATGTAGGAGGCAACGAAATCGATCTTTTTGGCAAGACGTTCCGTGATCATATCGGCGAGACCAAAGGCTGCAGCGTTTCCATGAGAGGCGTCGGTTAGGTCAAAAACGGCGATGAGGCGGATGTTGGGGCCGTCCCATTCCGATTCGGGGATGGAGGGCATAACGGCACGGCCGATGACATGCGTATCCATACAGGAGCCGCTGATGTTTTTTCCCATCTCATCCACCAAGAGGAGGTCCAGAGAGCTAAAGGGCAGGTGGGGCATGAGCTTGCGGCTCTTTTCGAGGAGCGCCTGTTCGGGCGCTCGCCCAATGACATGAGAGGGGAGCGGATGGATTTCGCTGGTGTGCCCCAAGGAGTTCTCGATGAGCGCGATGCCGCCTAAAACGGGAAGGTGTGCGGCCATGTAGCGGGCTACGTGGGGCATGAGGTCCCGAAGGCCCGCGGCTCCATAGTGATGGATACGTTCGGCGCCCTGTTGTTTGCCAAGCCCGATGGCCAGCATTTTTGCGATACCGCTTTCGATGGGGCCGGTAAAATCGGTGTGCGGTTTGATGCGGTTGATCAGCAAAATCGCATCGGCCTGGAGGGCGTTGCGGTCACAGACAACGGGGAAGCCTTTATAGCCTTCGGCCTCTTCCGTGAGTTCTCCGATGGGAGAGACCTCCATGGTAGCTTTAATTTCGGCACCAACGTTTTCCGGGGTGATTCCGTAGCTAAGGAGCACCTCCGTTTGTCCTTGAGCGGTTGCTCCTCCATGACTGCCCATGGCGGGCACGATGAAGGGGCAATATCCGTGCGCTTTCAGCACGCCGACGACCGTGCGGACGATGAGGGCGAGATTGGCAATACCACGGCTGCCAACGCCGACGGCAACCGAGGCGCGGCGAGGCAGCGACCGAGATGCAAGCAGGGTCTCGAGGGCTTCACGGGTGCGGTGTTCAATCTGCTCTTGGGAGAGGGCTGGAGTGCGTTCTATTTGGCGCACTCTCCAGACGGTAGGCAGAGGCACTTCAGGGAAGGTGAACAGATGGCTAGGCAGTTCTATCTGCATGGGCGGCTCCTTGGGCACAAGTTAGCATGTTATAATAATACCAGCTTCAACATGGGGCGATGAGAAAATCCTCAGTCATAATGGGGAAACCGATTGTAAAGTCCTAGCGGAGGAATCGGATGCAAAGCCCGACAGTGACTGTCAAGTAGGTTTATATGCTTTCCTAAAGCACGAATACACAGGCAAAACGCATGAAAAATAAACTGAACAGAAAATAGATCACATAGATGCAATCTCTTCTATAAACAGAGAATTCAAAGAGTAGGAGCAATTGGATAGTATCTCTTACTGGCTGATTGACAACCGATAAAATTTCTATTATTATAGATAAGCACTGTGCTTATATGCTTACAAACTTTTAGACGAGAAGCGAGGAGAAATCACCATGATAACAGGTCTTAGGTACATCTGTGCATACAGTCTCTTTGCAGTAGTAGTTTTTCTCGGAGTGCCACAGAAGGCTCTAGCTGGACATTGGCATATAACAGTTGTATATGATGGTATCGTATATGGTGATGCAGAAGTCGGTAATGCTCCGTGGGATCAGTCATCAGTACAGATTAACTCCGTTACTTTTCATGGGCCTTTTTCGATTAACTTATCACAGCTGTTGCCGGTGACCTCTATTGATGGGAACACAGCTCAAATTCAACTGCAGATTTCTCATAGTTCTTAGACTGTGCCAAACGGTGATTCTTTTGCTTGGTCTTGCAGTGCAGATCGATATGCTCCTAATCCTGGTTCTCCTGTTATACTTACAGTCTATTGGGAATGGATGCCCGATTATCAGGGTGATCCTTCCCTGCCTCCGAGTGGCAATATCTCTTGGAACCGATCAATTGATATTAAAGACACTGTGGGCGATCAGGTCTATGCTTTTCCTTACATTGGGAATTCTGGTACAGCGACTTCCATTTTGGGAACCCAATGGAATCTGCTCCTGCCTGGAGATACACCCCAGTGTAGGCATGCGACTTTGCAGCAGCCAATACCTTCTGAACCCGAATTAAGGGATGAACCTCCCTATCTTTCATTCAGTTATTCAGGTCCACCACCCGGTGGTTTTCAGTATAACTATGATTGGCCGATATCCGATGCGGCTACCTACTCCACATCGGCCGGCAGTGCTGGGGAATTAGTCTTTACTCTCTCATGGGATCTGCGGGATGATGCCATCGTGAGTGGACAAGGTTTAGGCTCTGGATCAGGAGCTATTGCCCAGACAGTATTGACCTACAATATTGTTATCAATCTACCATAAATTCTGCAGTTGCGTTTATACATTAGTTGAGTACATACATGAGGATATGAAACTGATTAGTTCAGTTCTGGAAACGAGGTGATAGACAACATAGGCTTGTGGCTGCCCTCTTCTTTTCTTGTTGTATACTTATGCTTAGAACGTAGGAAAGGAAAGAGGTAGCAGAAGATGCAAGCCCATGTTTTGCGACGGGCCTATATCGAGTTTTTTAAAGAGCGGGGGCATCTGCATTTGCCAGGAGCGCCGCTGATTCCCATAGATGTGCTCGGCCATCTTGACGAGTCGACCCTCTTTACCGGTTCGGGAATGCAGCAGTTTAAACCCTATTTCGCCGGGGTTGCCACCCCGCCCTCACGACGCATTACAACGGTTCAGAAATGTGTGCGCACCGGCGACATTGATAGCGTAGGAGACTACTCGCATTGTACCTTCTTTGAGATGCTAGGCAACTTTAGCTTTGGCGACTACTTTAAATCCGAAGTCATTCCGTGGACGTGGGAGTTCTTAACCCAGGTGGTCGGGCTTGAGCCTGAACGCCTTTGCGCAACAGTTTACAAGGACGATGAGGAATCCTATGCCATTTGGCACGAAAAGATAGGCCTGTCTGAAGATCGCATCCATCGCCTCGATGAAGACAAGAACTTTTGGCCTGCCAACGTTCTTAGCGAAGGCCCAGATGGGCCTTGCGGCCCCTGTTCGGAGGTCTACTATCGCCTTGTGCCGGTAGAAGAGCTAACCTCCGACCCCCAGCTGACGCCGACGCAGCGCTTTCTGAAAGATGAGGCGGAAGGGCGGTGGCTAGAGATTTGGAATAATGTGTTTACCCAGTACAACCGCAGCACAGACACGGATGGCAAGCCGATTTTAACACCCCTTCCACAAAAAAACAACGACACGGGCGCCGGCCTTGATCGCATCGCATATATCGCACAGGGGAAACGCAGTGTGTTCGAGACCGATCTGTTCGGCCCTACACTGGAGGCTATCGAGAAATTAGCCAGATTGCGATATGAGGGCAGCATGTCGCCCACCGATTTCGCTTTTCGGGTGGTTGCCGAACATACGCGTTGCATGGTTTTCTGCATCGCCGATGGCATTTTGCCCTCCAATGAGGGACGCGGGTATGTGCTGCGCTACATTATGCGGCGTGCCGTGCGTTACGGCAAAATGGCCTTAGGATTCGACGCACCCTTCCTCCATGAGGTAGCCCCTCATGTGATCGCGCAGATGCGCGATTTCTATCCGGAGCTTGAGGAGCGACGTGCCCTAATTCTCCAAACGATACGGACGGAGGAGGAGCAGTTCCGCCGCACTCTCGATAGAGGCATGCGCATTCTGACAGAGATGTTGCACTCGGTGGAGGTTCAGGCGACGAAACGTCTCCCCGGCCACGATGTGTTTCGCCTTTACGATACCTACGGCTTTCCTCTAAGGCTTACCCAGGAGCTGGCGGCAGAGGCGGGCGTGGAGGTTGATTTGGAGGGTTTTGAGGCGGAGTTGGAGACACAGCGTGTGCGCTCACAGCAGTCGAGCAAAATGGATAGAGAGGTCTTTTCGGCCTCTGTGCTAAAGGGCGTCATCGGCTCCGATCTGCCTCCGACGGAGTTTCTCGGTTATCATACACTGCAAGCGGTGGCGAAGGTGTTGGCCATCTATGTAGGAGAGCAGCCCGTGGAGTTTGCACGAGCCGGCGAGCAGGTGACAGTTGTGCTCGACCGGACTCCGTTCTACGCAGAGGCGGGCGGACAGGTTGGTGACACAGGCACATTGGTGGCACCGCAGGGAGAGACCACATGCGCGCTGCGAGCCGAGGTGTGCGATACCCAGAAAAATCCATTAGGTGTCTATCTCCACTCTGTAATAGTGCAGGAAGGGGAGTTGCGAGTAGGGCAGGAGGTTCATGCGACGGTTGACCGAATGCGCCGGCTCGACATCATGCGAAATCATACGGCGACCCATCTTTTGCAGGCGGCCCTCCGGCAGGTGCTTGGTACCCATGTATATCAAAAAGGCTCTTTAGTAGCACCGGACCGGCTGCGCTTCGACTTTACCCACACCGCTCCAATGACTCCCGATGAGTTGAGACAGGTAGAAGAGCTGGTGAATGCCGAAATTCTTAACGATGTGGAGCTAGAGGTTCACTGGGATGTGCCCCTTGAGGAGGCCAAGGCGAGAGGTGCTATGGCTCTTTTTGGAGAGAAGTATGGGGATCGCGTGCGTGTGATTGAGATTCCGGGGTTTAGCCTTGAACTTTGCGGCGGAACGCATCTACAGCGAACGAGCCAAGTGGGGCTTTTCCGGATTGTTTCCGAAACCGGCATCGCTTCGGGAGTAAGACGCATTGAGGCGGTAACCGGCCGGGCGGCTTGGGAGTATACCCTGCGACGCGAACAGACGATCGAGCAACTGACGACGTTGCTGCGAACCCGCGTGGAGGAGCTGCCGGCAGCGGTAGAGCGTCTTATGAGGGAGAAGGAGGACTTGGAGAAGCGCAATCGTCAGTTGCTGGTGGAGCACTCTGTTGCGCGTCTCGATACGTTGGAACCGACGCTGGTGGATGGAATCCCCGTGTTGGCCACCTCGTTGGAGGGAGTAGATGCCAAAACGTTGGGCGACTTAGTGGAGCGGATCGCCAAGCGTTTGAAGACGGCGATCGTTGTGCTGGGGACTGTAGTGGAAGGGAAGGGACTGGTTGCTGCCAAAGTTACAACCGATCTGGTTCAGCAGGGCTATCATGCAGGGAACTTGGTGCGAGAGGTTGCTAAGATCATGGGCGGTGGTGGCGGAGGAAGGGCCGATTTTGCCACGGCCGGCGGCCGGGATCCTTCCAAGCTTTCTGAAGCGTTGATGGCCGTGCCGGAGCTGGTGAGGGCGCAGAAAACGCAGAAGCCTTAGCTCGTGCTGAGTTAGAGATAGGCCCCCTCGCAATGCTGGCGAGGGGGCAAGCGTAAGTGTGCGAATTTCTGCCTAATCCCACGGATCGAGACCAAGCAGTTTACGCCCGAGAGGGGTGAGTTCGGCCGTTTTTTGGTACTTTTGCTCTATCTCGCGAGGGTCGCCTGGAAAGACGCTGTTACCAGGTGGGAGGCGGTTCTTCCAGCAGTGTATGCGATGTTGGCGCTGCTCCTCGGTGAGTCGCTCTGCGGGAAACATCGAGATATATTGGGAGAAACGGGGGCGGTTCGATACGTTATGCCCGTTGCCATGGGCGAGGGTGTTGATCCAGATGATGAGGTCACCGGCTTTTGCGGGGATGGGCACCACCTTTTTGCCTGGTGGGAGGGCGTTGAGATCGGGGACGCGAGGGTTCCTATCCGGTGGTTGCGTGGCGATCCACTCTTCAAGTCCTTTATGGAAGCCGGGGATACACTGAAAACCTCCCATATCTTCTGTTGTGTCGGTGAGGCACAGAACGCCTTGGACTGCGAAGGGAAGGGGTAGTTTAGAGGTATCTACATCCCAATGGATAAAGCCCTTGTGATCGTATTCCGGATGGTTGGGATGACGGGGCGGCTTCATATTCACACGATCTATGGTGACGCAGAGTTTCGGGGTGCCGAAGATTTCGGAGAAGGCCTGGTGGACACGAGGATATTGACGGGTATCCCACAGAGCTTGATGCTGGTACATTTCGATCATACCGCCAGGTTTTAGGGGTGGGCGATACCAGTCCTCGGGGTTATTGGGGTCCATACCGAGGAACTCGAAGATGGCGTTGACCACAGCATTACACAGCTCCACAGGCACGACATTTCGGGCAATGACGTAGCCGTTCTCCTCAAAGAACGCCAAGTCTTCTGGGGTGAACACGCTCATAAAGGAAACTCCTCGATTCAAGATTTGGGTGTAGTGGCAATTTCGGTTTACTCCCTTAGAATCTACAATTGGCCATCCGGTGAGAGTTTCCCTGCCAACAGAAAAAAAGCGCCCGGCTTCGCCATTGAAGCCGGGCAGCACCGCAAGTGGCATCCGCGCACCTGGGTACACTTCAATTGAGGACGAGAAAGAAGGATACCTTCGTTTATAGTATATCATAGGAGTGTTTGTTGTGTCAAGTGATTCTCCAAAAATTTGCTAGTTTTTCACAGAAAAAAACAGAATAGGATGTCCGTTGGCGGAAAAATAGCCTTGCTGCGGGCTTTAGAGGGGCGACAAGGAGGGTGGGAGGGGCAGCTTTTTAGCTAGGAGATGGAAAAGATGCAAATTCTCCTGCTAGATAGCCCGTAGAATCGAATCGAAAGGTCTTTTTAGTTAGAGCTTGCATGTGCTATACTTATAATTGCCAAACAACATGGAAATAGGCGACTAAGCCTTTTGATGTGAAAGGAAAAGTAAACAGATATGACGACCACCACAGGAAAACGACGAGGGCGACGCCCGGCGCTCGATCCGGCCGATCGAAGGCGACTTGCGGCGCGCATTGCAAAGATGGTACTGGTTGATCGAATGGAGCAGAAGGAGATTCTGCAACAACTGCTAAGCTCCGAACCCAATTTAGCGCATATTGATGCGAGCACCATCTCTCGTCTCTACCGATTCGCTCTCGATAGCGGAATCGTGCGCGTTCATATTGATGAAAACGCGCCCTTCAAACCCCCGCGTGTAGACCATCTCGAACGGGAGCTGATGGCCGCCTATGGACTGCAAACTGCGATCGTGGCCGATATGTCGGGGCATTCCGAGACGCTCGAAAGCAGCCTTGCCGACGACCGTCTGCACCAGGCGTTAGGCCAACTGTGCGCAGACTATCTCGATACCATCATTCGCCAGAACGAAATCGTGGCACTCTCTTCCGGAAGAGCCGTGTTTTATACCTGCGAGAGCCTATTCAACAAGCATATCTACGATAAACGCAACGTGCGCGGTGTGAAAGTGGTGTCGTTGAACGGCAATATCGCTGCGGAAGTGTGGTCTATGGAAAGCCCCGACGCTCGCCGTGCCATGGATGCCGATATCAGCGGCTCTTGGCTTGCCCGCGCCTTCCCAGATGCCCAGCTTATTCGCCTGAGCCTGCCGGTGGCAGCCAAAACACCCGAGATGGTTTCCGAATGGCTATCTGAAGGGCCGGGCCGCTGGATTTCCCCGAAAGTCTGGGAGGAGAAGGCGCGACAAAGAGCGTTAGGCACGAGCACAGGGCTTGCGGCGGAAGACGATGTCTATGTGCCCACTCTCGCGCTCGTTGGCATCGGTGGTGTGCGCCCCAAATCAGGCCATCGCTTTATTGTGGGGCTTCATGAGCCGATGATGGGCAACCTCCAGCCCGAGTTGGGCAAGATGATCGATCTTATTGCGCGCTATACCAACAACGGCAAGCCCGGATTTACTTGCGCCGTGGGCGACCTCTGCAATCGCCTCTTTATCACTTTGGCCGCGCGCAAACATATGTCGCCCAGCGATCTAAAAGAGCTGGAGTCCTACGTGCAGGCCATCAACGATCGTCTGCTCTCCGTCACCATAGAGCAGCTTATGCTGGTGCCGAAGGTGGTTGTTGTTGCCGGCGGTGCTACCAAGTTCGATGCCATCTACTCGGTGCTTGAATGGCAGGCGATGGGCTGGAAACAGCCGATCGTTCACGATCTCTGCACCGACAGGGAGACGGCTGAGAGGCTGTTACAGGCACGCCGAAGCTCGCGTCGCAGTTGAGCTTTGAACGCGGTGAACACGATGGGGACTAGGGAGGGGGAGGCCTAAGCTTCCCCCTCTTCGCGATGTTGAGACTCCTCTTCGTCGTGCTCGATGGCGCGTAAAAGCTGTTCCGGTGGTGAATGGATCGCAGAGGGCGTTGTGGGACGGAGCAGTTCGTCGGGTTGGGCGGAGGATACGGGGGCGACGGTGCCTCTCAGCAGGGTGGCGCGTTCGGCAGCTAGGCGGGCTTTCGCGTGAAGATAGGGGAGACAGGCGCGTGCCGCATCGCGCACTTCCGCTTTTACTTCGGGTAAATCGCTCGTGGCTAACTGCTCTACCACGACTAAAGCGCGTTCATCGCCGATCTGCTCGAGGGCTTTCAGAATCGCTACCTGCATCTCCGAATCGCTGCTGGCCAAAAGCAGCAGCAAGGCATTCATCTGCTCGTTGTTAATGTATTTGGCATCGCTGGCTTTTACTTGGGGCAATAGGCGACGCAACGCCCTATCGGCCGCTTGGCGCACGAAAATATCGCGTTCGCGTGTCATTAAGGCGAGAGCGCCTACCGCACACGGATCGCCCGCCTTGATCACCGCATGAACCTCCTCGCGCAAGCGGCTTAATGTGCGCTCGGCCATGGCTGCGCTTCCCCCGCCCATTGCAAAGAGCCACCAAAACTGTATGACCTTAAATTGCGTGAGGTAGCATAAAAAGATAATAAAAGCTATCCAAAGAATGCGTACCGCCCACATGCGCCTTCGATAAAGGCGCAGTTTCTTGGCCGTGTCTAAAAGGCTCTCGATCTGCTTCTCGACCTCGCGCCGATGTGCCTCTACTTGTTCGGCGATAGGCTCTGTCTGGCGCTCTATACCCTCCTGCTGCGGCCGCGATTCGTTTTCAAAAAAGGACATGGTCTGCTTCCTTCACCCCCTCTCTTTATAGAATACGCCATAGAGAACCTTTCTGCGTTCAATGAGCATAAAAACTGACGGTTAGACCCCCAGAGGCGATAAAGCGCAACAAAACCAACGGTCTTTACGGGTAAGCTATAAAAAGACAGGAGCCGACATATTTTCGGATTAAAAGGAGGAACGAGTGTCGTTACGCACCCTGGCTGAACAGGTGATTCACAAAAAGCGCTTCGCTCTTTGCGGAGATGGCACTACGGACGAGGCGCTTTTTCAACTCTATCGCCAGCTGAAAGCGGCAGGATATCGTGTTTACTTAGTGCATCCTCAACAAAGTGAACTTGACGGTGACCCTGTGTACCCCTCGCTAGATAACATCGCCGATCCACTTGACTGCGTAGTCATTGCAACATCGCCTGAACAGGCGCTGGAGATCGTGCGCGTTGCAGGGCATCTGAAGATTCCGTATCTCTGGTTGCAGCCCGGCAGCGACTCGCTTGCAGCTCTTAACACGGCACGCTATTTTGGGTCGCAAGCCGTTATAGGCTATGACCTTAAAGAGCTTCTCCAATGGCGCCAGCAGAGCCTGATGGCCTCTTAGCGAGACTGTGCTCGGCAAGCCTGAAGGTAGTGGCGCAGATGTGCCAGCGCAAGATGGATGTTTTCTGGGCGCATATCGCGCGTGCTAGCGATATTGCTGATGGCACGTATCTCGCATACCGGGATGCCTTTTTGATGTCCGATCTGCGCCACAGCAGCCCCCTCCATACTTTCAAAATCGGCCTGAAAGAGGGAGCGGCGCAGCTGGGCTGTTTCCGGTGTGCCCGTGCACTGATTGACGGTGCAGCCCCGACCTCGCTTTACATTGAACCGCATATCCTGTGAGGCGGCAACCCACTCGTCGGGCAGGGCAAGGGACAAAGGAGTGGTGTAGAGGGAATGGCTAAAGGGCGCTTCGCGAATTGGGCGGAAAGAAGGAGGTTGAGGCAACTCGAAGCCGATGTCGCCGTAGGTTTCCGATTCGGCAAGCACAATGTCGCCGATCTGAAGGCCGCTGTGGGGATAGGCTCCCGCGATTCCGATGTGCAGCAAGAGGCGTGGTTGGAGCGAATCGAGAAGCGGATAGAGTGTGGCGAAGGTGGCTGGGATACCTACGCCTGTGCATGCCCAAGCGACCGTTTTCTGGTAGCCCCAGGCCGTCTGTAGGGAGATCGGGGCGACCTCATGCTCGGGCCAAAAAGCGGCAAGCTCTTGAGGGGTTGCTGCGCAGACCAACATAGAGACCTCTTTAGGAGGTCTTTGTGGTGTTGAGAGGTTGGATGCGATCATGGGTATTCGGTGTGACGAGCGCCGGGAAAGTTTGCGCCAAATAGGCTGTATAGTCCTGCCATAGGCGGACGGAGTCGGGGTGACCACAGTGCTGAGGGCTGTTGGGTGGGTTGAGAAGCCCGTGCGTCTGATAGCAGAGGATGGTTTCAACATGGGGAGCGATGGCTACGAGTTGGCGTAGGATGCGGTCGAAGTTGGCGGGAATGAGGGCGCTTGCATAGGTTGCTCCTTCAAACTCGAACAGCTCTACATCTGCCCAAAGCTTTGGGGCGGGGCCTCTCTGGGCGGCCTGTGTGTGCAGACGATGTAGGCGTGCGTAGATGGCATCTAGCTCTTCCACTTTGGTTTTTCTCACCCCCACCTCGTCTTGATAAGCGATGAAATCCACTCCCGCCTGGCCGAGGGTCAGAAGTTGGGCGATAAACGTTTCATCCTCTTGCACCTGCCGTGTGCCGTAGGGGGCGATGAGAATGCGGTGGTGGGGTGAGAGGGAATGAAGGTATTGCGCGAAGGCGGGCAGGAAACGCATCATGTTATCGCTGAAATGGCCGTGTATCTCGGCTTCGTTGGGCACATACCAGCCATAGAACGCTCTAGAAGCGCCATAACGCTCTAGCAGCTCTTGCGCCAGAGCTTGATGCCAGGCGAGATAGTCGGGTGCGTCGCTGGTCTCCTCTGTTGTGTGTCCGTAGAATCCGGCGCTGACAAAAACTTTAAGGCCATGCTCCTCCGCCGCCTCTAAGACCGCTGCAATGGGGTCGGCACAGGCCAGATCGTGTTGTGGCATCATGCGAGATGGATAGAAAGCGCAGTTGTCTAGGGCGGAGGACATCAGCACTACATACTCCAAATTGAGCTGGGCCATTTCGGCAATTTTTCCTCGCCACTGTGCATCGGTGAAACGGCGGGTGGTTGCATTCCAGTAGTCCCCATCGTGGGGATTCTGGTGCTGGAAATCCATCCAAGAGCCTTGAAGACGTTGTGGAGCTGACATCGAATGGGTACCTTTCCTAAATCGAATCGGTTACGGAGGATGTTCCAAAGAGCAGACGGGCGAGTGCTGCCGGAGTATCACAGAGCGCGGTTGGCTTTTGAGCTTCGAGCAGGGGACGAGGCGCTGCCCCCCAGGTAACCGCGATGGAGCGAATCCCCGCGGCCTGAGCAGCTTGCACATCGTGCACGGTATCGCCGATATAGACGGCAAGAGGGCGTTGCGCCGGAGGAATGTGAAGGCACTCTAGAGCTGCAAGGAGGCCATCTGGAGCCGGCTTTGGATTGGGGGTATCGTCTGCAGTGATGACCACATCCACATCGTCGGCGATGTTAAGGCGGGGCAGGGTGTTGGCGATTTCGGCGCGATTTTTGGAGGTTACCAATCCGGTAGGAAAGCCACGGCGCTTGCCTTCTTTAAGGATGGAGATCACAGGCATCAAAATGCGCTCCCGATCACGATGCGCCTCATAGTACTCGATGAAGGCGCGAATGACGGTGTTTTCGTCCGTGCCAAAGGCTTCCGGCTCGCCAAATACCCTTATCTGGTGTTTAAGCGGTGTGCCGATAAGCGCACGAAGTTCGGTCTCTGAAAGAGTTCGATGGTAGAAACGATTGTAGATATGGTCGAGTGCTGCCGCGATCAATTTGGTGGTATCAATCAGCGTGCCGTCAATATCCCATAACAGACACGAGGGGGTTGGTTCAAGCATCAGATAATGATCACCTCATGAACGCCCTGGCGGATGTCGCCGATGATAGAGGCCACCTCGCCGGCCTCATTAAGGCAGTTTACGATCAGGGGGGCTTGCTCTGGGGGTACGATGAGTACCATCCCGATGCCCATATTAAACGTGCGATACATTTCCGGTTCCGGAACGCCTCCTTTTTCTTGGATAAGCGTGAAAATAGGAGGCACATTCCAACTACGACGATCGATGGTGATGGAGCAGTCGGGCGGCACGACGCGCGGAATGTTTTCATAAAAGCCACCACCGGTGATATGGGCCATAGCGTGGATATCGAAGGAGGTGAGTAGAGGCAAGACGGAGGGCGCATAGCAGCGATGGATGGCTAGCAGCTCCTCACCAAGCGTACGCCCCAGGCATGGAATATGTTCGTAGAGAGACAAAGGCTCAGGGCCTTCTAACAAGGCTTTGCGTGCCAAGGAAAAGCCGTTGGTATGCAGTCCATTAGAAGCCAGCCCGATCACGGTGTCTCCGGGAGCCACCTTTGTGCCATCAATGATACGATGCCGATCTACAATACCAACGATGCAACCCACCAAATCGTACTCCCCTTCGGGATAGAGGCCCGGCATCTCCGCCGTCTCCCCCCCGATCAAAGCGCAGCCTATGGCTTTGCAGGCCTCCGATAGTCCGCGTATGATCTCTTCCGCGACGACAGGAACGAGACGACCCGTTCCGAAGTAGTCAAGGAAGAAGAGGGGCCGTGCGCCTTGCACTAAGATGTCGTTAACGCAGTGATTGACGAGGTCTTGACCTATGCTACTATGCGAGCCGAGCTGAGCTGCTATCTTCACTTTGGTGCCGACACCGTCAATGCTGGAGACCAGGACAGGGTCGGTATATCCTTCGATGCCACTCAGGGCGAACATGCCACCAAAGCTGCCGATATCGGTTAGCACCTGAGGTGTGAAGGTGCTGCGCACATGTTCACGCATCCGATGGACGGCCTCATTCGCGGCATCTATATCCACGCCCGCATCGCGATAGGTGAGGCGCAGGTCGCTCATCGGTTCGTTCCCTCCTCTGCGGAGAGTTCGTAGGGCCGGAATCGGAAACTGGAGGGCATTTTTCCCTCCACACGCCCCACAATGCGTCCCTCACGAGTGATTGTGCCCATGAGGGAGCCATCTGGAGTAATCTGGATGCGTCCAACGTTGCCGAGATTATCCCTTAGCACGACGGTGCCCTTGCAACGGGTTTGCCAGCCGATCAAGTTTTCAAAAACATCTATTTCGGTTTCCATTTGCACCGTGTAGTTCCCCGTGAGGTTGATCTGAAGCGTGTCGGTAAGAGGCCGAGCGGGCATAAGGCCCGACAGGTGCGTTGTTCCAAAGGTGCGTGTGCCGCGAACTTCCGGTCCGTCTGGGAGCGCTACGGCATAGTCGAGGCGGAGGGTGGGCGAGTTAGCGCCTATAACAACGGTAGCCACGGCTTGCGTTTGCGGATGATGTTTGGTGATGCTGGGTTGAGAGGAAGAGAGGTTCAGGCCCAGTGGCACTCCTTCGATGGATGCGGCCGTAAATCGCAGCAGGTAGTCCGCGCAGTGACCAAGTGCCGTGGCGGAGCTATCGGGCAGACAGCGCGCGGCTTCGCGAAGCGCCTCCGTTTCAAGAAGCGCCTCGGTAAGCACTTCCGCCACATTCTGCCCCGATCTCTTCGCCGTATAAAGACGGGCTGCTACGGCAGCCGCTGTGGCTCCTGTGGCGACAAGAACAACGGGCAGTGAAATGCGTTTGTTTATATCCATCAGAAAGTCCTCCTTGTCAACGCCCCCCGCCTTGATGTCGGGGGCTTGCATCTCATGCGGAAACCGAAGCCTCCGATGGACACGATACGCTAGTTGACGACAGCACGTCGGAAGGGGAAGACCAACCGACAAGGTATTTGTCTCGAATGTTCTCAGCCGCATTGAAATCCGCGTTGCGACGATACCCACCTAAAGCACGGGTGTCCGCTGCGTTGATTTTTATGGTTTGTGCCACGCCCTGGGTCTACTCTTCGGTATCGTTTAGGTCTAATAGGCTCTCTTCTGGGCCGGTACCCACATGGGCAAGGCGTTTTACAGGCTCTTCGAGCATCATCTTCGTCAGCTTGACCTGTTGTGGAATGGGCACCGGGTATTTACCGTCGAAGCAGGCACGGCAGAAATTGTCTCGGCCCATATCAATGGCGCGCAAAACGCCTTGAAGAGAGAGGTATCCTAAAGAGGTTGCGCCGATAAGCTGTCGTATCTCCTCAACGGAATGGCGGGCTGCCACGAGTTCATCTTGGTCGGCCATATCAATCCCATAGAAGCAGGGATATTTTACCGGTGGGGCCGTGATACGAACATGAACTTCGGCGGCGCCGGCTTCAAAGAGCATTCGCACAAGCTTATCGGTGGTGGTACCGCGCACAATGGTATCGTCCACCATAACCACCTTACGGCCGGCCAGGGTCTCTTTAAGGGGGGTATACTTCATGCGCGCGCCCATATCCCGCATGCGTTGGCTGGGCTGGATAAAGGTACGCTGAATGTAGCGGCTCTTAATAACCCCTTCTCCGTAGGGAATGCGCGATACCTCGGCGTAGCCTAGTGCTGCCGGGGTGCCTGTGTCGGGGATCGGGATCACGACATGAGCGCCTGGGCAGGGATGTTCGCGGGCCAGCTCTTGCCCCATTCTTCTGCGCACGGTGTGCAAGGTGCGGTTGTAGAGCATGCTATCGGGCCGGGCGAAATAGATAAATTCGAGCAGGCAGGTGGCACGTCGCTGCATAGGGACGGCCTGAATCTCTTGCAGCCCATGTTGGCCGATAGAGATGATCTCGCCGGGTTCCACTTCGCGAAGATAGTTGGCGCCGACGGTGGTGAGGGCACAGCTTTCTGAAGCAATAACGTAGTGTCCGTTGCCCAACCGACCTAGGCACAGGGGACGTATGCCGCATGGGTCACGCACGCCCAGCAGTTTTTCAGGGGTCAGCACAACGAGCGAGTAGGCCCCTTTAATGCGCCCCATAACTTCTCGCATGGCGGCCTCGATGTTGCCACGGTAGACCCGGGCAAGCAGTTGCGCAATGACTTCACTATCGTTGGTAGTCTCAAAATTGCAGCCTTCTGCTTCGAGTTCGTTACGGAGTTCGGAGGTGTTGATGAGGTTACCGTTATGGGCGACGGCGATGGGGCCGCAGCTTGAGAAACCAACAAGCGGTTGTGCATTACAAAGCACGCTTGATCCGGTGGTAGAGTAGCGGGTATGGCCGATAGCGCTGATGCCTTGAAGGGCGCGAATGCGCTCCTCATTAAAAACCTGCGTCACAAGCCCCATCTCTTTATGCAGGCGAATGCTGTGGCCATCCGACACGGCGATGCCGGCGCTCTCTTGCCCTCGGTGTTGAAGGGCAAACAGACCGAAAAAGGCGATTCGGGACACCTCTTCACCGGGGGCATAGATGCCGAAGATTCCGCACTCCTCTTTGGGGCTATCGGTGTCGTGGTGGTTGCACCCGTCTTTTAGCAAATAGTTATCCATGTCTGTTACCCTAGCCTTTCTCAAGCCGCGGAATGGCCGCTCTGCATTCGGCGGGGGATGGCTTGACGCCACACTTGAGCTAACTGCGCGATGGGCAGGTCAATGAGGTCTGTCATTCCCTGGGCGATATAAAGGCGATCGCCGCCGACGGTTCCGATCCAGTGGGGTCGTACGTCGAACTCAATGGCGAGATGCTCGACCCGTTTAAGCGCTTTATCGTCTTTAACCGAGATCACCACGCGTCCTTGCGCCTCTCCGAAGAGAACGGCAGCAAGCGGCAGGGTAAATTCGGTTGGTGAGAGGAGCACACGGGCGCCCAAATTTCCTAAGATAGCACACTCGGCCAAGCAAACGGCCAACCCTCCTTCGGAAATATCGTGACAAGAGGCTAGCAGGCGCTCGCCGATCAGTTGAAGCAGCAGTTTATGGAGCCGCTCTTCTCCTAGCAGGTCTATATGCGGGGGGCACCCGGCCTCTTTTCCGTGAATCAGGCTCAAATATTCGCTGCCACCGAGGCCACCGGAGGGGTCTTGGTAGGCCTCGAGTAGGAGAAGGATATCTCCTTCACGCCGAAACGCCGGTTGGCAACGGCGGCTGAGGTCGTCGAGGATACCCAGCATCCCAATGGTTGGGGTGGGATAGATGGGGCCGTCGGGAGTCTCGTTGTAGAAAGAGACATTTCCGGATACTACGGGTATTTGAAAAGCCTCGGCGGCCGCTGCGATGCCTTCTACGGCGCGGCGAAACTGCCAGAATCGGTCGGGCTTTTCTGGGTTCGCAAAGTTCAGGTTATCGGTGATGCCCGCGGGACGCGCACCCACGCAAACGACGTTTCTTGCCGCCTCCGCCACAGCGATTTGCGCGCCGATGAAGGGGTCAAGATAGCAGTAGCGGCTGTTACCGTCTATAGTGAGCGCAATTCCCTTCTTGGAACCACGAATGCGCAGCACGGCTGCGTCGGCTCCCGGAGCATAGACCGTTTGAGTTTGCACCATGCTATCATACTGTTCGGTAACCCACTCTTTGCTGGCAAGGGAGGGGCTATCTAAGAGACGCAACAGGCACTCCGAGCAAGAAGGGGCGGTGCTCTCCTCCTCTTCGGGGCGTGGGTCGGGCAAGGCAAGCGGGTTAAACTGTTGGAGGGCACGCACGGTAGCGGGTTCTTCGGTCTCTAAGTAGTAAGTTGGGCAAGAATCGGTGAGTGCTTTAGCGGGTACTTCGGCCACTACGGTCTCTCCATCGCACACGCGCACCATGCCGTCGCTTGTGACATGGCCGATGACGACCGCATGAAGCCCCCATTTGCGAAAGATGGCAATTACATTCTCCTCTGTTCCTTTACGTGCGATGCAGAGCATCCGTTCCTGCGACTCGGAGAGCATGATCTCATAGGGGGTCATATTGGGTTCGCGAAGGGGCACTTTGCGGACGTCAATTTCTATGCCTGTGCCGGCTTTCGAGGCCGTTTCACAGGTGGAACAGGTGAGGCCTGCAGCCCCCATATCTTGAATTCCCACAATGCAACCGGAGGCAAGCGCTTCAAGAGTGGCCTCGATAAGCAGTTTTTCCATAAAGGGGTCGCCCATCTGCACGTTGGGGCGTTTGCTTTCGCTATCCGGCCCTAGCTCCACGCTGGCGAAGGTGGCACCGTGGATACCATCCTTTCCTGTGCTGCTGCCCACATAGATCACGGGGTTGCCCACTCCTTCGGCGACGGCTCGGGCGATCTTTGTTCGCTCCACCACGCCTACGGCCATGGCGTTAACGAGCGGGTTACCGCTGTAGCAGGGGTGGAAGTAGATTTCGCCGGCCACCGTAGGCACCCCAACACAGTTGCCGTAGTGACTGATTCCGGCCACCACATGTTCGAAAAGATAGCGATTGCGCGGCTCTTCTAGCGGTCCGAACCGCAGTGAGTTGAGGTTGGCGATGGGACGTGCGCCCATCGTAAAGATGTCGCGCAGAATGCCTCCCACTCCGGTCGCCGCACCTTGAAAGGGTTCAACCGCTGAGGGGTGGTTGTGCGATTCGACTTTAAACACGATGCCAAGCCGCTCATCAAGGGGCACCACGCCGGCGTTTTCAAGGGCGCCGCGCTCTTGAGCTTCCCGGTAGTTCTTAAAGAGGGTTAAAATCGGGCGGGAGTATTTGTAGCCGCAATGTTCCGACCACATCACGGCGAACATGCCAAGTTCGGTCAGTGTGGGTGCTCGGCCTAGCAGTTGGCAAATGCGGGCATACTCGGCGTCATTCAAGCCCATTTCCCGCACGACTTGCGGCTCAATCACGCGAATACTCTCCTCCTCTTTCGTCGGTGCGCCTCCCTGTGCCCTAATGGTCAACAAATAACATTCCAAAGCACCTTTAAGTATAGCGCATGAGCGGCGGAGGGGTCAAATATTGGGCTAAATCGGGGGGTATTCATGTTACGTGGTCAAGTTTGCCGCGGTATCCCTCTAGGGATCTCCTATTGTCTCTTTCCCTTGAACGTCCTATCCACGCCAGGTTGCTTTCTGGATAACCGAGAATCGATCTTTACTGCCGAAATCCTTATAAATCCTTATACAGGTTTTCTGTCAGGGAACCGTGTGGATCGTTCGTTTTCTCTTGTATTCCAATAAGTTCCGTTATAACAAGTAGGAACTCAACACTAAATTCGCCAACGTTATCGAGTTCTTTAAATCGTTCGGCGTCTTTTAGTTTAAAGTGTTGGAGTACCGGTGGAAAGCTATTTATTGGTTTAATTTGACCGAGCATATCCAGTATGTAGTCTCGCAGTTGCATAGTCAAAGATGGGTTGTATGCATGTTTAACGTACGTTTCCACAATGATGTGCACATGTCGTGGCGTACGTTCTCGTTTGTCAGGCTCCTTAAACTTGACAATAAAATCAAATTCGGATTGTTGTTTCTTCCCTGGATAAACCCGAATCTCAACATTTTTCGTTGTAACATAGATAATGTGCATCTCTCTGGCGGCTCTTCAATATTTCACGAAGAATATAAGGCTATTGAAGTAATGCAGCCATCTAACCGACGGAAACCATTTCCTCATGAAGCCACCTCATAAACAAGAAGATAGCTGTGCACAATGTCCAATGGACGAATCGGGCACAGCTCGTTCCTTGAGGTTGCCATCCGCGAGGAGTGCTGTAGGGGTATGTCCGGATAAGAGACGACAATAATCTCTTTCAACTTTGCCTGAGGAAACGCAGCCAGGGTTTTTACGGTAATTTGGGCAAGAGGAATAAGGCAGTTATCCACTCGAATATCTTTAGTATGTACTACAAAAAAGTCTCCTTTCGAGAGTATGTTGCAGACGGCATCGGCTAAATTCCGCATTGCCAAGCGATACTCTTTCGGGGTTAACGGGGGCGCATCATGGTCGCTCTCTATCATTGACAAATGCCGTTCAGCAGAACGAACGTTTCCATATCTCATAACCAGGTTTGTAACGGCGGATTTGGGTAGGACGAATTCGCCGTGAGCATCCTTTTGCGTAGGAGATGAGGATATCCAGACGGTAGTCGTTTCCTTGAGGTTGCCCTCCACGATATGTTCTCCATCTTCAGGAAAAGAGGGTGTTTTGAGAGTAGGGCAGGGGAGAGTAGGTCTATTGTCTAACAGCAGTTCGTGTCTGTTAATTTCATGTGTAGCACCTTTAGTATTCGTTAAGAGGTCATTTGCTAGTTCTCCATCCTCCTCATTATGGTTTGAAAATATGCGATTTGCTAAGACACCGTGATTTGGTTTTTCAAAGATCGGCAAGTACTCATGGGCAAGGAGGAGAAAGTTATGTTGGAGGCTCTTTTCCGTCCAGAAGCCGGTGGTTTTGCAGTTATGCTGACGCTTAATAACCAATTCCTTCAACAAAAAGCCTCGCTTGAGAAACACTTCTATGAGATCAAATCCAATAGGCACCACATATTTTTTGTAACGTGCGTCGCCGATCAGAACAGCACACATTTTCCCGGGTCTTAGGACGCGAAAACATTCTGCAGCAACCTTTTGCATTTCTAAAAGAAAAGTTTCTCTATCGAGGTTAGAAAGGTCGCCCTGAACGCTATCACTATAAGATATGATGCCCGCATAGGGCGGATGAGCACAAATAAGATCAATGGAGTCATCCGGTATACCTAGAAGATGGCGTGCATCGCCCACAGAGACTTCCGGTTCGTAGATCGGCAGCTCTGTAAAGAGGGATGATGGCGGGTTGAAGTTTAAGTTTTGGAGAGTAAGTTGGACACTTGCCGGATTAATATCGCGTGCAAGGCATCGGCGACCGAGAAGCTTGGCCTCAACAGCCGTTGTGCCGCCCCCTGCAAAGGGATCGAGCACAAGTTCACCAACATGGGTATATCTTAAGATGAGGTTACGAGGGATGTAGGGAGACCAGTTGCCTCGGTAACGTCCATCATGAGTCGCCCAATTACCACGTTGTTTATAGCTCCAGACGGAGGTGGTTTCTAGCTGAAAATGAGCTGGTGCCCATGCTTTAATCGGTTTAGGACGGAGGTCTGATACTCCTTTTCCTGTATGCCCACCGGTGAGGGAAACATTGAGGCTATAGGTCTGTGTGATCAGATTCTCGAGTTGTTTGAAGGAGAGGCCGAATAGAATCCCTACTTGCTGATCGCTCATCCTTGCTCGTTTGGCGTGAAGGACGGCTTCAATAAGTGCCTGCTCGCCATGTTCGGCGCGTATGTGATCTCCGAGGTGCTCCTGGCTCGGCGTGCCACATATGGGACAGGCGATACGTGTTTGTAGGAGTGGCTTCATTATGCGTACCTTATGAATACTCAAAGTTAAGAATAGCATAGGGTAGGTTGTGCTGTCAATGAACGGAACGTGGTTAGTTAAGTTAGAAATGCACATTTTTTGAAGGCAAAACATAAACGGGTCTTGCCTCTTTGGATAGACCTGGACGGAAAACAGGTAGTTAGAGCTTTTAAATTTAGAGCAGGTTGCAAGGCAACCTGCTCTAGCTGGCTTCTAGAAGGAAAAGAAGAGTTAGTTGCTGTTATTGCCGCCGCTGGGGGCTGGGTTTTGCCGGCCACCATTACGATTGCGCTGGCGGTTGCGGCGATTCTGCTCCTGTTTCTTTAGCCATTCATCGAACTTTTTCTGTTGGTCGGCATTTAGAACTTTGCGAATAGCTGCGTCGGTATCCTTGCGAATCTGCATAAACTTTTGCCGACGCTGTTGCGGGGTTAGAGAGGTGTCTTGACGGAGCTGGCGCATCTGATCGCGCTGCTTTTTCATGATGTCCTGAATCTGTTGTTTCTGGCTGTCGGTGAGATTGAGGCTGTTGAGGAACTGCAGAAACCCGTTGTTACGCCGATTTGGGCGCTGTTGTTGGCCGCTAGGTGCCGACGGAGGCTGGCCCTGAAGCGCATGGGCCTTCGGCGCTGCGAAGCCCAACAGCGTTATCGAAGCAAAGGCAAGGGCCGCCAGTCCACCACGAAACGTTCGACGGTTCATAGGTCGTCTCTCCTTTAATGGAATAGAGTTTGTTGGTGTATTCGGGAAGGAACCTCTAGCTCCTTCGTGAGGTATAGACGACGACATCGCCCAAAAGTTTTGCTGAATTTTGAACCTCTGCAGAATATTGCTGAAACCAAATATTGGAAGACAGAGTAATCTCTATAACCGAACTGGATTAGGAATAGGAGATGAACAGATGACTACAGCGGCGGTGCAGGCAACGGTGGTAACGTTGCTAACCTTAATAGCTACTTGGGCCGGTCTGCTAATGGCTGTGGCACTTCTACTGCCTGCTGCCACACAGGTTGCGGAACACCATTTACAGACCTCAAAAGCGCGCTCGTTTGTGCTAGGGCTGGTACTTCTCATAGGCATTGGGATCGGTTTTAACCTTTTTCGTGCGGGAAACCCGCTCGCCAAACTGTTAGGTTTTGGCAGCCTTGAGCTGTTTGGTGCCTTGTTGGTGTTAGGTGCGGCGGGCATTGCCCAACTTATTGGGCGACGTGGGGAACCGGAGGTGGAGAAACCAAACTTTCGTAATCTGTTGCGAGGCAGTCTCACGCTCAGTCTCGCAATGGGGTTCCCCTTTATCGGGTGGTTTTTGTTCGCCCCGTTGGCCGTTGTGTTTGCTTTAGGAGCGGGTCTTTTGTCGGTGTGGCCGGAGCGCCGTCTACATCCTACCGCATTACCGCCCGTGATTTCTGGGGGAGGGCCTACGCACGAGGGATTGAACCACTAAAGTCGTTCTAGGGGAGCACCACCATGACGGATGTGCAGAGGGGTTATCGCGCTTTGCGGCTTTCTCGAAGAGAGTGGTTTACGCGCTGTTTACAGGCCGGAGGAGCCGCATCTGGGGCGTTATTGTTGGGAACCGGCTGTCATTTGCCAACGCCCACGTCGCTTGGAATCGTTCCATCGCCGCCACAATGGTTGCCACCGCCCCGCAACGCGCAGCTTGCCGCCGACGTTTGGAGGGTGTTGAATCGCGCCGCCTTTGGCCCTACACCCGGGCTAGTTACTACTGTCGCCGGTGTGGGCATCGCCCATTGGCTTGAAGAACAGTTGGCCGATGCGATGCCGGAAGACCCCTATCTTGCATGGCATGTACGTGGTTTAGATACCCTTCAAACCGAGCAGGATGATCCCAATGAGCTGTTTGCAGAGCCGAACGAGCAGTTGGTGATCGAGACCGGCAAGGCCGCCTTGTTACGAGCAATCTACAGTCGTCATCAGCTGCGGGAGGTGATGGCCGATTTCTGGACGAACCACTTCAATATCTATGCATTGAAGCTCGATGGACGTGCCCTCATTCCCACCGACACGGAGCGTGTTATTCGACCGCATATCTTTGGCCGCTTTGAGGAGATGTTACAGGCCTCTGCCCGCAGCCCCGCCATGTTGACCTATCTAGACAACAGAGAGAATAAAAAGGGTATCCCCAACGAGAACTATGCACGGGAGCTAATGGAGCTTCATACGGTTGGAGTGCATAGTGGCTACACCCAATACGACATCATGCAGGTCGCACGCTGTTTTACAGGGTGGAGCGTTGGCGATGGATTTCGAGAAGCGCAGTTTGTTTTTCGGTCGAAGTGGCACGATGAGGGCGCCAAACAGATACCTTTTCTCCATCTCTCCCTTCCCCCCAACGGGGGTCAACGGGACGGTGAAAAGGTGCTCAGCGCACTTGCACACCATCCTGCCACGGCACATTTCCTCGCCGCCAAACTGTGTCGCCATTTCCTCGGCAGTGCGCCGCCTGAGCTGGTGGAGCGCGCCGCTCGGGCCTATCTGAAAGACGATACCTCCATACGTGCTCTGTTGCGGCCTATTTTGCTAGATGGGCTGATCCATGCAGAGCTGTGTCGGCCGGTTTTGAAGCGCCCTCTCGATCTTGTGGCCTCCGCCTTACGGTGTTTGGCCGCAGAAACGGATGGGGGAGATGGTTTGCAAACCCATCTTGAGAATATGGGGCAGCCTCTATACCAATGGCCGATGCCCGACGGTTTCCCGGAGAAGACATCGGCCTGGGCGAGCGCCCTATTGCCAAGGTGGCAGTTCGCTCTAGCGCTGGCAACGCAGGGCATCCCGCAAACCCGAATCGATCTGGAAGCTCCGCTGAAAGCGCGGAATGGCCGAGAGGAGCAGAGGGTGGATATCTATCTGGAAACCGTTTTTGGACGCCCTGCGGAGGCTCCGGAGCTTGCTAGAGTTCGCGGAATACTGCAAAGGCATTTCCGGCGTGCCCTTTCGGCCGGTGTCCCAAGCGAGATATGTCGGGCGGAGCTTGTGGCGTTGATGCTTGCCGCCCCAGAGTTTCAGTGGAAAGGATAGGAGACCAATGCCGAAGTCGCTTCCTTATCGAGAGACGCTGAGTGGCTCAGCCCTTCGCTCGGCTACGGGCGAGGGGATGCAGGCAGACAGCTCGGCTTTGACGAGTGTGACCATCGGGCCTCGTGCCCATAAGGTAGGCCCCGATACGCTGGTGGTGATCTTTTTGCGGGGTGGTGCCGATGGGCTGAACATCGTGGTGCCCTATGGCGACGATGATTACTATCGGCTGCGTCCCACCCTGGCTATTTCCAAGGCGAAGAGTTCTCAGGGAAGTGCCAAGGGGTGTGTTCTGCCTCTCGACGATTTTTTCGGCCTCCATCCGGCTCTTTCACCGCTGTGGCCGGCTTGGCGAGAGGGACAGCTTGCCTTCGTTCATGCCATAGGCTCCGGCGACCATACGCGCTCCCACTTTCAAGCCATGGCCGCCATGGAGAGAGGGCTTGCTGAGGATGCGGGCGGAGCGGCAAGCGGCTGGTTGGCCCGACATCTATTGACAACGGAGGCAAAGGAGGTTGCCCCGTTGCGCGCCGTGGCCGTTTCCGACACGCTCCCGGAATCGTTACGGGGGGCGCCGGGGGCAACCGTACTCCAATCCCTATCGGATTTCTCGTTATCTACTGCCTATTCTCTACCTACGGGCAGCCATAACCGCGTTTTTCATAAGGAGTTGCAGGCCCAGCGGCTAACTGCTTTGCAGGATACCCTGCACCGTATGTACGATATAGCCGGTGCCCAGTCTTCTGAAGCGCGAACCCTTATGCAGGGGGGAACCGCATCACTAAAGGCCATGAAAGCCATCCATGCTCTCGACCCGGAACACTATCGGCCTGAGCATGGAGCGGTCTATCCAAAAGACGACATGGGGCACGGACTACAGCAGGTAGCCTGCTTAATTAAGGGGCGCATCGGTTTAGAGGTTGCCTGTCTTGATATGACCGGATGGGATACCCACGTAGAACAGGGCGGGGCCGTGGGTTGGCAGGCATCGCGCCTGAGCGCTTTGGCGAAGGCTTTAGCCGCGTTCCTATGCGATTTGGGACCGCTGACAAACGAAGTAACGGTGGTTGTTATGACCGAATTTGGGCGTCGAGCCTATGAAAACGCTGCAGGAGGTACCGATCACGGACGGGCTGGGGTGATGATGGTGATGGGTGGAGGGATTCGGGGTGGAAAAGTTTATGCGAAGTGGCCCGGTCTACAGAGTGAGGGGTTAGAAGGCCCCGGAGACTTGAGGGTCACGACAGATTATCGGGATGTCCTGGCCGACATCCTGCTTCATCGCTTGCGGAACCCACATATAGACGGCGTGTTTCCGAACTTTAAGCCTCATCTGTTGGGGCTTAGCGTGCCAAAAACCGTTTAAGCCGTTACGGGCTAGCTTGCCGCGAGGTCTGGGCGCGGGCCTAACTGTCTTCGTCTTTCAATGGCACGCAGGTAGCTCGCTTCGAGTTGAGGGCCGATGCGTTCGGCACTGTATTCTTGGAGCACTCTAGCTCTCGCTTTTGCCCCCAGTTCCCTGCGTAGGGAGGGATTTTGGAGAAGTTTCAGAATCGCTTGCGCCAGCCTATCCGGGCGATTCGGAGGCACTAAAAGGCCGCCATCTCCGTTGGCTAAAATCTCTTTCATTCCTCCTGCGTGGCTGCCTATAACGCCTCTACCGGCGGCCATTGCCTCCAGGCAGACGTAAGGAAAGTTTTCCCACAAACTTGGAAACACACAGATGTCTGTGGACGCAAGCAGAGCGGGGATTTGCTGGAGAGGAACCGGGTCATGAAACTCCACGCGATCACGCCATGCCCAGAGTTGTCGCATAAGGTAGGCCCGCATATCTAGCGGGGGACAAGGCGAGTCGAGAGGCCTCCCCACAAAACGAAAGCAGGCTTGTGGAAATTGGTGCAGCACTTTAGGGATGGCTTTCGCCAGATCGAGCACGCCTTTGCGCAATTGCAGGCGTCCATGAAAAGTAATGGTGTGCGTGCAGGTATCCAGAGGGATATCGAGAAGCTCCTGGCTTGGCACATAGGGGTTGGGAATGCGATAGATACGGCTTTGATCGAGGTGGGCCATTTTTGTGACGAGGTTGGTTATGGCCCCTGAGATGCCCACGATCTCGTCGGCCTGGTAGAGGCAGGCCCGTTCGATGCGGTAAAGGGCGCTGTAGGGATTCCACGTTGGCTTCTGTCCATGACGCACCGCTCGGCGGCGAAGGCGGACTCGCTGCCATAGGGGTAGCTGTGCATCCCTTACGCGGCGTGCGAGAAAGTTAGGGGTATGGAGGCGTACCACGAAAGGAATATGTGGAACCAAGCGGAGGGCCTCGTAGGCCTCGGCTTGGTAATCGGGGCCTTCAAGCACATCGAAGTTCACCTCGCAATGTCGCTGAAGAAAGACAGGTGCGATAAGGCGAGGAAATTCGGCGCGGTCAGGGGTAAGCAGGCGGTGAACGTAAAAGGCATCTTCCTGCGTGGAGCTAGTACGTTGACGGCTTGCGGCAAATACCTCTACATGATGCCTGCGCTGCGCCAGGAGCGAGGCCGCTTGTTGTACATAGGTGGCGATGCCGCCATCCGCAGTGTCGGGTGGATACTCGTAGCTTATGAAGGCGATTTTCATGGATTTTCGATGTCGGGATCGGCGATGACGCCTTCGGGGAAAGGTTGCAGCGTAATGGTAACTTTGCGTTCACCGCGGGCATCAGGTCTTAGAATAAGCAGTTGTACCTTATCCCCTGGCTTATGTTGCTGAATGGCTTCCACCCCATCTTGCACACCCATAACCGCATGGCCATCTATTTTCAAAAGCACATCGCCTTCCTCTAAGCCGGCGGTATCTGCAGGGGATTCCGGCTCAACGCGGGCGATGAAGGCGCCTTGCTCCAGGCCAAGCCCCAGCTCTCTGGCCAGATTTTCCGGTACCGGCCCCAGCACCACACCCAGCCAAGGGCGCTTGCTGGGCGGTTCGGAGGGTTTTCCGTGTTCAATGAGTTGTAGGGCTATCTTTCGCACCTTATTGGAAGGGATAGCAAAGCCCAAACCGATATTGCCGCCGTTGGGATCGGAGCTAAGAATTGCAGTGGTGATGCCGATGAGTTGGCCGGCCGTATTGGCAAGCGCCCCTCCGGAGTTCCCTCGATTGATGGGGGCGTCGGTTTGAATGGCACCGTCGAGGTAGCGCCCTTCGCTCAGCTGAAGGTGCTGCCGATGCAGCGCCGAGATCACACCGGCGGTAACGGTGGAACCAAGGCCAAGCGGGTTGCCAACCGCAACACACGTTTGACCTACCTCAAGACGGTCGGAGTCGCCGAACTCGGCCGCGATAAGGTGCGAGGCCGGCACACGGAGAACCGCGAGGTCATTGGAGGGATCGCGCCCGATCACGCGGGCGTAGTAATCGCGCCCGTCGGGAAAGACCACGCGGATGCGTTCGGCCCCGTCAATCACGTGGTCGTTAGTGACGATGAACCCATCGGGTGAGATTACAACTCCTGACCCACGGCTACGAACTTCCCGATCGATGTAAAAAGGCAGCCCGCGGTCATCTCGTGCCGATTCCTTGCCGACCGTATCGAGACTAACAACGGCCGGTGCGATGCGTCGCACGGCGGAGACGATGGGCGATTCCTCAATAGGCACCTCACGCGGCGGTTGAGAGAGAATGGCAATGGCGCGACGGCGCGCCTGATCAAGAGGCAGAGGATGTGGAGAGACAATATAAAGAATAAGAGCGCCGACAAGGGTACCGACGATAAAGCCGACGAGCGTTGGGATATAGCGTGCTGTTTTCATACCGTTTTTCTTTCGCCTGAACTTCCCTCTGAAAGGATGGTATGTAGGAGATTGGCCATTTCAATGGCGGCGAGCGCGGCTTCCGATCCTTTATTGCCCGCTTTCGTGCCCGCCCTTTCAATGGCCTGCTCGATGTTCTCCACCGTGAGGATTCCGAAAGCGATCGGCAGGCCGGTACGTTCTATCACGCGATTGAGGCCGTTAACTACAGAAGAGGCCACATATTCGTAGTGGTCGGTGGCACCCCGTATGATGCATCCAAGAGCGATAAGAGCATCGAAGCGGCCGGAACGCGCCATAGCATGCGCTGCCAAGGAGATTTCAAAGCTTCCCGGCACGTAAACGACTTCGATCTTATCGGGTTGGGCTCCATGACGTTTTAAGGTGTCGAGCGCCCCATCGAGCAGTTGCTTGGTGATAAACTCGTTAAAGCGGCTTACCACAATGCCGAACCGCAGATTTTGGGCGGACAGATGTCCCTCGATGGTGCGATAGGTTGGCGGTAAGCTCATTATTTTTCCTCCTTTGTTGCAACGGCCTCAGTCGTGGACGGCTCGGCCCCGTTATCGGGAAGAACGAGGTCTTCCGGGGTAAAAATATGACCGAGCTTCTCGCGCTTGGTGCGAAGGTAGGCGATGTTATGCGGGTTTGGAGGAACACGTAGCGGCACGTGCTCCACGATAGAAAGGCCATACCCCTCCAGCCCGGCCACTTTGCGCGGGTTGTTGGTCATGAAGCGAATCTTCTTCAAGCCCAAATCCACCATCACTTGTGCGCCGATGCCATAGTCGCGCAAGTCGGGTTTAAAGCCGAGCATCTCATTGGCTTCCACCGTATCCGCTCCCTTCTCTTGTAGTTCATAGGCACGCAGTTTGTTGATAAGCCCGATCCCACGTCCCTCCTGTTCGAGGTAGATAAGAGCACCACAACCCTCTTCGGTTATCTTTTGAAGGGCGAGCTGGAGCTGGCTGCCGCAGTCGCAACGGAGCGAGTCGAGCAGGTCGCCGGTAACGCAGGAGGAGTGCACTCGCACGAGGGGAGCCTCCACGCTTTGCAGGTCGCCTTTCACGAAAGCCACAACGGCTGTAGGCTCTAGGTCGGTTTCGTAGGCATGCACAATAAGTTCTCCGTAGCGTTGTGTAGGCAGCCGTGTGGTGGCCACGCGACGGACAAGGCGCTCGGTACGACGGCGGAAGGCAATGAGATCGGCTACGGTGATGATCTTGAGATCGAAGCGCTGAGCGAGCCTTTGCAGTTCCGGCAATCGGGCCATGCTACCGTCCTCGCCGACGATCTCGCAAAGCACGCCTACCGGTTGAAACCCGGCCAACTTACAGAGGTCTACAGTCGCCTCCGTGTGGCCGGCGCGACGTAAAACCCCGCCCTCTACCGCCTGCAAGGGGATGATATGGCCCGGTCGCATGAGGTCGGAAGGTTTGGCGTTAGGGTCTACGAAGACGGCCACCGTGCGGGCACGATCATAGGCGGAGATACCGGTGGTCGTACCATGGCGTGCATCCACGGTAACGCTCATGGCGGTGCCGAGACGTGCCGTGTTTTCACTCACCATTGGGGGCAACTGCAGCTCCTCAAGCCGTTTTCGGGTGGTGGCCACGCAAGGAATGCCTTTGCCGTAAGTGATGAGGAAGTTCATCACTTCGGGGGTGCACTTTTCTGCGGCGACGACAAAGTCACCCTCGTTTTCTCTATCCTCATCGTCTACAACGATGAGGACCTTGCCTTGCTTTAGGTCTTCAATTGCCTCTTCAATGGTGTTAAACGCCATCTATCGCCTCCAAGCCACTTTTTAACTGTTGTCTTTAAATTAGCTTACGTTAAAACAGGGAAGTAGGTTCAAACGTACAGGCGGTGAGAGGGTTATCCGCACTTAAATCTCGCGACGCCATTGGAGGGCTGAGATGAGGGTTGCCTGGTCGGCATAATCCAACTCACCTCCTGCCGGCAGGCCATGGGCAATTTGGGTTACCTTCACGCCGAACGGTTTCAAGCGGCTGGCGAGATAGAGCGCCGTTGTTTGCCCCTCGGTTGTTGAGTTGAAGGCAAGGATGACCTCTTGAACGCCGTTGGCCACGCGCGGAAAAAGCTCGCGAATGCGCAGCATTTCCGGGGTGATGTTATCCATGGGCGAGATCAGGCCTTGCAGTACATGGTACAGGCCGTTGTACTCGTTGGTTTTTTCCATGGCGATCAGGTCGCGGGTTTCGGCAACGACGCAAAGCAGGGTGCGGTCTCTTTCCGGATCACGGCATATTTCACAAAGCTCTTGATCGGTGAAATTCGAGCACTCTTTGCAGAGACGAATAGTCTCTTTGACCTGTAGAATAGCTTCGGCAAGTTTTGCTGCTTCTTCCTTCGGCTGGCGAAGAAGGTAAAAAGCCATGCGTTGGGCCGATTTAGGGCCGACACCCGGCAGGCGCTCTAGCTCTGCGACAAGCTTAGCCAGCGGTTTTGGGTAGTGCAACATATGTTCTTCAACCCAACAGTCCTGGTGGAATGGGGCCAAGTGCGCCGGTGATCTCTTGGGCACGGGCCTCTTGCTCATTCTGGGCGAGTTGGGCCGCCTCCTTGCTGGCAGTAACAATGAGGTCTTCAATAAGCTCCACGTCGCCCATCTGGAGAACGTCGGGTTTAATTTTCACTCCGACGAGCTGCCCATAGCCGTTGACGGTTACGGTGACCATGCCCCCGCCGGCTTCAGCGGAAAACTGGGCGTTTTTCAGCTCCTCCTGCATCTTTTCGACGTTCTCTTGCATCTGTTTGGCCTGTTGCATCAGCTTTTGGAAGTCGCCCATGCCAAAGCCACCCGGCAGTCCACCAAAACGAGTCATGATTCTGGGTCTCCTTGTGTAGAGTTCGGTTTCTGTTTTCCGTTACGAATTAAAGGCTCTTCTTTTACTTCAACTACGGGAAAAACTTTGCACACTTCCGCCATGAACGGGTCAGGCGCTTCTTCCTGAGCGTGGGGGGTGGTAAATAGTTCGCCTTCTTCCGCTGATGGGGTTTGGGAAGGCGTTTCGACCGGAGAGTTGATGCGCTCTGAGGGCAAACGCGGCGCTTCCGGTTCTAGAGACGACGCAAGGGATGGGGTGGAGGATGGTGGCGATTGCGGTCGCGTGGTGGAAGGGGAAGCCTGTTCTTCCGAGAGAATGCACACGACCTGCAGTCCTTGCGTGCGCAGCACCTCATTAAGTTTTTTGATAAGCAACTCACGCCCTTTGGTCTGTATACGTTCTCTGGCAAAGTCATCCTTGAAAGCGAGCACCACCTGTTGGCCTTGCAGGTCTACTACTTCCCCTTTTTCAAGAAAGGCCTTGCCGGATGGGCTTATTTTCCCGAACCGCTCCACAACGGTGGGCCAGGCACGCCGGATAACCTCTAGGCTCACCTCTTCGGCGAAGCGAGCGTCGGCTTTGGGCGATGACTCAGAAGGGGCTGTATCGCCGGATTCGGCGTCAGGCGAGGGCTTTTCAGAGGGGGTTGGAGTGGCACCTGGATGCATCGGCTTGGGCACAGGCGTGGCTGTTGCGGAGGTCGGAGGCGGGCTGGGCACAGGAGAAACGAGTTCATTCGTGCTGACAGGTTCGACTGCACCGCGTTGCGGCTCAGGCGTTTGGGAAGGCGATTCATGCGCAAGCTGATGGAGGGTAGCAAAAGCGCGCTCGATGATCCAACGATGGTGATTGCTGAAGCGCACCTCCTGTTCGGCTTCGGCGAGCACACGCATCATCTCAAGCAGGGTGTTGGTGGTGAAGAGGTGTGCTTGTGGCTCCAACCATTTCACCCGTTCTTCGCCCATCTCTTGCAGAGCGACCTGTTTGGCACCGGCGGCAAGAACGGCCAGGTCACGCAGATGGCCTTGGAGGGAGGCGAGCAGTTGGCGCGCATCGGCACCCCCTTCTAGAAGCTCGCCGGCCAGGCGGAAAACGGCACCGAGGTCTTCCGTGGTAAGCACCTGCGTTACATGGGCGAGCGTATGGAAGTCCACGGCGCCAATGGCCTGCTGCACGGTTTGGGCGGTGATAGTTCCTTCGGAATAGGCCATAACCTGTTCGAGGAGGGAGAGCGCATCGCGCCAGGAGCCTTCGGCAGCACGGGCAATTTGATGAACGGCATCCGGCTCAATTTGAAATCCTTCCGCCTGCGCCACGCGCTCGATGGCCGTTCCAAGGTCTTGTAGGCTGCCGCGTCGAAACTGGAAGCACTGACATCGGGAACGGATCGTGATCGGAACCTTATGAAACTCTGTGGTTGCGAGAATAAACACTACGTGGGCGGGTGGCTCTTCGAGGGTCTTTAACAGGGCATCGAAAGCTTTTGCCGAGAGATCGTGCACTTCATCAATGATATAGACTTTGTATCGCGCTTCGCTCGGAGCGTACTGCACGTTTTCGATAACCTTTTCGCGAACATCATCAATGCCCGTTTCCGATGCGGCATCCATCTCAACGACATCAAGGCAGTTCCCTTCGCGAATGGCGACACAGAATCGGCAGGTTCCGCAGGGGTTGGGAGTTGGACCTTTTTCGCAGTTCAGGGCGCGGGCAAACAGGCGGGCTGTGGAGGTTTTTCCGCATCCGCGTGCGCCGTAGAAGAGATAGGCGTGCCCAAACCGTTTCGTGGCGATGGCGTTGCGGAGGGTCGTCGTGACGGCATCTTGCCCCATCAGTTCATCAAAATTTTGCGACCTGTATTTGCGATAGAGCGCAACGTAGGCCATAGGGCACTCATCCTATCCCACAGTAGGGCACTTGAAAGGGCGCAGGGCGCTCAGAGCCGGGTGAACAGGCCGCACCGGGCAGGCTAATCTTAAGGCTGCTTTCTTCCGAACCTGACCTGGTTCGATTGCCTACCTGTGCAGCTGGCCCGGCTCTCAACGCCCTGCGCTGCCAGAACGTAGACACCCTTATTATACTATAATTCTCGGAAAGGCGTCGAAACGGGCACTTCAGACGCCCACAGAAATTTTCAAGGCCTCCTGCGTGTGGGCAATGAGTTCATCAATAATGCTATCCGGCGCAATGCCCTCGGCCTGCCCTTCAAAGTTGAGGAGGATGCGATGCCGAAGAGCCGGCTTAGCTATCTCAACGATATCCTCTATGGCCACGTTGTAGCGCCCTTTGGTGAGCGCACGGATTTTGGAGGCCAGTATCAGCGCTTGAGCGCCGCGGGGGCTAGAGCCGAATCGCACAAACTGCTTCACCATGCTAGGTGCCTCGTCGTTGCTAGGGTGAGTGCCGAGAATAAGGCGTAGGGCGAACTCTTGCACGTTGGGTGCGATGGGTACGGCGCGTGCTAACTGGCGCCACTGCAGAATGGTTGGGCCGTCAAGCACCGGACGTACCGTCTCGGTTTTCTCTCCGGTTGTGCGGTCTACAATGGCCGAAAGCTCCTCGAAGTTGGGCGGATAGACCAGCAGTTTGAAAAGAAATCGGTCGAGTTGTGCCTCCGGCAGAGGATAGGTTCCCTCCATCTCGATGGGGTTTTGGGTGGCCAGCACAAGGAACGGCTCTTCAAGTTTATGAACGACGCCGCCGACGGTAACAGAGCGCTCTTGCATGGCCTCGAGCAGGGCGGACTGAGTTTTAGGCGTCGCGCGGTTGATCTCGTCGGCGAGAAGCACATTGGCGAACACGGGGCCGGGCTGAAAGCGAAATTCCCGTTTCCCATCGGGAGTTTCAGAGAGGATGGTCGTGCCGGTGATGTCGGCGGGCATCAGGTCGGGGGTGAACTGAATGCGGTTAAACTTCAACCGCACCGTTTCGGCAAGGGTGCGTACCAAGAGCGTTTTCCCGAGGCCAGGCACCCCTTCAAGGAGCGCATGCCCACCCATAAAGAGACAGACGAGCGCACCCTCGACAATCTCTTTATTACCGACGATAACCCGCCCGATCTCTGTGCGTATCTCATCGAAAGCTCGCTGGAACTGCTCAACCTGCTGTGTAATATCCGACATCGTTCTACTTTCCTTCTCCGTGGAGGGTATCGAAATAGGCACGTACTTGCTGGCGCAGCGTTACAGGAACATGCTCTTGGTTGAGTACGCTCTCGGCCTGACGCTGGCTTGTGATCACGGCCTGGTAGTAGGGGGTAGCAGCGCTGGCGCCATCCGGGTCCCCTAGAAACTGGATGGAGAGTTCATTGCCCTTTTGGGTACGGGTGCCGAGAATCATGCCGTTTGGCGCATGGCTTGGCGTGTGGGGATGCATGGCGAGGTAGTGGATGAACTCTTGCAGAGAGCCAGCTTTGCCCTGCCCCACTTTACTGCCTTTGCTGTTGGCGATCAGCAAGTGGGCTTTGGTTTTCCCGGGGTCTTTCATGGCAGAGAAGTGTTTGTGACTACCGAAGAGGGCAGCTCCGCTGGGCGAACCGCCCGGAAAAAGCCCAAAACCAGGAAGGCCAATCCCAAATCTCGAGCCATTTCGACAAGCTGCCAAAAGGGACAAAAGCGCCTCTTGGTCAAGAGGACTTATCTGCCACCACGCTCCCGTGCACTCTCCGAAGCACATGCCGGGAATTTGGCCGAGAAGCTTTTTGAGGAATGCCAACTGATCCGAGTTGAGGTTTTGAGAGTTTTGAAGCATTTTGGCGATCTGAGCCAGCTGCTGTGCGGTGCGGTTTAAGCCGGCTTGCTGCAGCGCCTGGGCCAAGCTCTGAAGCTGTTGACCCATTTGCTGGGCGAGTTGCGGGTTGCCCATACTTTGTTGGGCTAGTTGTGATAGTTGCTGCATGGCCTGCTGCATAGCCTCACTATTCTGCGCTTGCAAGGCCTGCTGCATGGCTAGGAGGGCCTTTTGCATCTTCTGCAGGCTGGCCAACTCCTTTTTTAGCTGTTGCATCTGTTCCGCATTTTTCTTGAGGGCTGCTGAACTGTTTTTCTGGACGCCTTTTTGTTGGTGATTGGGTTGCCCATTACGGAGGGCGTTATTGGGATTGGTCGGCTTCACCTGCTGGTTTGCCGCCATCTGTTGGAGGGCCTGCCGGCGCTGTTGGAGTTGCTGATCCAGTTTTTGAAGCGACTGCTTCAGCTGTTGAGCGGCCTGCTGGGCTTGGGCGGCGTTCTTCTTTTGCGCGGCCTGTTGGCGCTGCTGTTCTGCCAGCTTTTGGGTAAGCTTATGCATGGCTACCATGGCATGGACTTTATCCAGTTTGCCCTCACGCATCTTTATCCCCAGCTTTTTTAGCTCTTCTGCGGCCTGCTTGGTCATCGGCAGATGCTTTTTGGTGGCCTCCTTTTCCGCCTGTTGTGCCAGACGCACAATGCGAATGCCCTCCTTCTTCACCTCACTCATTTCGGCTTTTTTCTCTTTTGACCAGAACAGCGGGAGGGACGGCAACAACGTAACCCCGGCCAGCAGTGCCAAGGCCAGCAGGCTGAGCCAGAAGGTACGTGGGATGCGAAGCGGATAGATGGCTTTCAGGTTGACATCGGCGGCATGGCGCTCGGCGTCGGCACGGAGTGCCGGATAGAAGGGGGAAGAGGATGCCGACTCGGTGGTTTCGAGCGCAATCGCGCTGCTGAGGCGCTCTTTGAGATCGGCGCGCTGCTCGGTAAGGCGGGCTACGGTAAGGGCGGAGAGACGAGGGAGCAGCGCAAAAGCCGTACCGATGAGCAGGCCGAGAAGGATAGGGCCGAGTTCCATCCAAGGGGAGGGTGGTAAAAGGCGCAATTTGCCGGCACCTAGAAAGAGAAGGGCAAGCCAACTGCCAATGCATAGCCCGGTCGAGCCGAAGCGGAGTAGCCGTGCCGCCCGGATGCGCCACGTCGCTTTGCGGAGAAGCACATGAAGCGCTGAGGGTGCGTAGCTGGGCGAGAGATTAGCTTGTAGGCTCATGAGGAACCTCCGACAAGTTCACAAATTCTGGTTTTTGAGAGATGCGATGCCTGCGCAGCAGGAGCCAGCAAAGAGTTAGCGAGACGACCCCAATAAGCACCCATGCAATGGTGACGTTGAAAAGGGCGTTAAGATCGAGATTGCGTGGGTTTTGGAAGAGGAGATAGCTGGGCAACAGTTGAAGAACGGCCTCACGTAGGCCGGGAAATGGCAGCAACCAAGGAATGCCGAAGCACAGCCACACTGCGAGTATAGCAAAGCGCTGCATATAGAGAGAGAGGAGCAGGCAGGCGCATGAGAGGCCGAGAAGGTAGGCAAAGGTAAGCCCCAGAATCGGCAATAAAACAGATTGTGGTCCAGACACCGCGGTTATCACGTTGAAAAGGCCGTGCAACCAGCCGAGATAGAGGAAGACTGTAAGAAAGGCCACGAGGGTGAGGATGGTGACATAGCCGATACCCGATGCAGGATAGGCACGACGCAGGCCGCGCCACGTCCAACCGGAGAGGAGATAGCGGCCGAAGCCCAGTTTGGCGATATCTTCTGGGTAGAGCGCTCCGGTGGCACAGCAGGGTATGAGAATCAGCAGGTAAGAAGACCATATGCCGGCAAATTCGCTTAAGAGGGGGTTCAGCGACGTTGAGAGCGTATTGGGTAGGCCCCGCAGCGTGCTAAGGCCTAGACCTGCGGGCATGGCCATGTTTAAGCCGACCCCATGCACCTGAATCCGCACGGTAGAGATGATGAAAAGGACGTTCAGCAAAAGGAAAAGCAGGCGCGGCCACCCGGCATGATCGGCCGGATCGGCATGGAGGCGAGACCAGGTAACCGCATTCATGCAGAGAGAGGCAGGAATGGCGATGAGGAACAGGTATTCGAGGGCGAGTTTGAAAAGCAAGCCCTCGTTGGCGGTAATGGTAGAAGCAAGAGAATAGGTGGTGACATAGGAAAAACTGTAGAGGCTGAGCGGAACCGCAGAGAGATAGGTGAAGATAGCGGCCTGCGCTGAAGTTTTGGCGAGGGAAGACCACATAAGTCCTAGGGCGCTGCTAAGCAGGCTAAAGCTGATAAGGAAAATATAGTAGGTCGCAATGTGGGTGCTAGAGACGCCGCCAAATAGGAAGCAGATGGACACTATGGGCAGGCTGGTGGCGATCATCAGTAAGATAAAGGCGGTGGAGGAGAGCAGCTTGCCGTAGACGATGCGAGCGCGTGAAAGAGGGGTGGTGAGCAGGAGGTCAAGCGACTGCTGCTCTTTTTCTTGTGCTATCGAGCTGCTGGTAATGGCGGGGATTATAAAAAGAATAAGGAAGAACTGGACGGTAATGGTGGTGTAGAAGATGCTGCTGCTCATTTCGTGGGCGGCGCGCAGGTGGCCTGTTGTTGGGGAACTGAGCCGTAGCAGAAGCGCCCAGTAGGTAAAGAGCACAAAAAGCACGAGAATGAGAAGGTAGCCAAACAGAATCCAGTAGGCACGTGTCCCCCGCATGCGCGTGCGCATTTCGCGCACAAGCAGCGGTTGATCGGTAAGAGCCGCCAACACGTTTCGTATCATGCCACTTGTCCCTTTGTGAAGCGCAAGAACACATCTTCGAGGTCGGTCTTTACAGGATGGAAGGCGCGAACTTTTACTCCTGCCTGCACCAGGGCGGTTAGCACTTCGTATTCGCCTTCGGGTGCCCCGATGTAGCCAATGCGCAAGGTACCCCGCTGCGGAGGCGGGGTAGAGGCATCTCCATTCGCACTCTCCATTCCACAGCGTTGCACGGAGTGAACCCACTCCGGCATGTTGTGCAGCAGTTGCTCGGCTATTGGCAACCCGTCTGCGATGGTGATCTCGATGAACTGCTGGCCGCGTATCTGGCGCGCGATCTGCTGTACCTCTCCGGCCACCACCATCTCGCCGCGCTCAATGATGCCTATTTTATTACAGAACTCCTCCATCTCCGGAAGGATATGGGAAGAGACGATGATGGTTTTGCCCATAGCTTGCAACTCTTTAAGCAGTTCCTTCAACTCGATGCGAGCGCGTGGGTCAAGACCGGAGGCAGGTTCATCCAGCAGTAGCACCTTGGGATCGTGGATAAGCGTTTTCGCCAGGCAAAGCCGTTGTTTCATCCCTCGCGATAGCGATTCGACATACGAATCCTTCTTATCGGTAAGATCGGTAAGCGCCAGCACGTCGTCAATGATGCCTGTGCGGCGTGCTTTGGGGATGCGGTAGGCGGCAGCAAAGAAGTCAAGATACTCCCACACCTTAATATCATCATAGACCCCAAAGAAGTCGGGCATATAGCCGATGACTTCACGAACGGCATCTGGCTCGGTAACAACGTCATGGCCTGCGATGAGCGCGGTGCCGGCTGTGGGTGGGAGAAGGGTTGCCAGAATTTTCAGCGTCGTGGTTTTACCTGCCCCGTTCGGGCCGATGAAACCAAAGATATCGCCCTGTTCCAGCTCAAGATCGATCCCTTTAACGGCATGGAGCTTTTGACGCCCCACGCGGTAGACCTTTTCCAAGCCTTTCACCTGCACGATAACCGTCATGAATCTATTCCCTATGGCGTCGCAAATTATAGATAATATGATAGATCATTAATAGTCCTACGATAAGATAGATGAGCAGACCGATGCCAAGCTGATAAAGGTGATCGCGTGGCTGTTCAAAGAGCAAGCTAAAAAGATAGAAGGGGTTCAGCCAGAGCCAAGGTTGTTCTAAGGTGCTGCTTGATGTTCCGGATGAGATGTTGGACAGCGCAAGCGCAGCGGCGGTTAAGAGAGCGGTGCCAATGCTCAAGACCCCTATAAGAACGGTGTAGGACACGATCTGCGCATAGAGCGTGCGACTGAGGCTCCAGGACGCATAGAGGCTTAAGGAGACGAAAAAGAAAGTAAAAATGAGCAATGTAAACAAGGTGAGAAAGAACATGCCGTTTGCATAGTACCCGAGCACAAGGGCGATGAGAATTTCCAACGGCAAAATAATTACGATGGGTAAGAGAAAGACGGTAAGACGACCCAAAAGCTTGCCAAGCACGATTTCGGAGGCTGTAAGCGGGGTCATGAGCAGCAGGTCCCAAGTCTGCTGCTCTTTTTCACGTGAGAAGGCGTTGGAAGCATAAGCGGGCGCAGCGAAGAGCACGAAGACAAACTGCGCCCATACCAGAATATCCCATAGGAGGTCTGCATCGGAGTTATTGGCGCCTGCGCGTTGGATCAACTCATTGATCATACGCAAGTAGACGGCGATGAGAAAAACAGACACCATTATCAAAATACCAATGCGGGCGCCGCGGTGCTTCGGGAGTCGAATGCGCATCTCACGCAGAAAAATGGGGTTCTCCAGCACGATCAACGTCCTCCACCGAAAGGCATTGTTGAGGGGTTCAGTTGGCGGCTACGCGGAATGTCGGACACGGGTTGTTCCGAAAACGGGGAGATGCCCGGGAAATTGCCAGGCGCGTTGGATGGCGGTGGGAGATGAACACACAGCAGCGAGGCTTCATCGCCCCCCACCTTTTTACCATCTATCTGGGCTGGGACCACGGGTTCATCGAGCCAGGCCGTAAGCAATAGAGAGGCCCGACCAAAACCATCCGCCGACAACATGTTTGAGGCAACGCCAAACGAGAAGGGCGCGATAAAGGGATTAGAAGTGCCCGTGCCGGCCAAAAGGTTGGAGAGCGCTTGGAGAAGGAGTTGCTTCTGTGGGTCCGCATGGGGTAGAGGCGGTATGGAGACATAGATCGCGTTTGTCCACCAGTTGTTCGATACCACCAAGGGAGGTAAGTTCAACGTGATATGTGCTGTGTTGTTCGGCGCTATATCCCCAATGGAATAGGATTGGTGTAGCAGGGAGACTTCAGCATTTTTGAGGGCGAAACGGGTTCCATTATGAACGCTTAGCTCAATTTTATTCGAGGCATACCAACGGGCTGTGGAGACTACACTGCCCTCTAGGGGCAGTTCAAACGGGGCTTCAAAGTTGCAGGTGCTCCAAAACGGCACATGCACATCTCTCAGTTGTACACCGGCGTCATCCACAACGAAGGTGGCGGAGTTAGGAATAAGGGAGGGATCGGAGATCGCCATAAGATAAGGGTAATAGAGGCGATTATTGGCGTCGGAATTGGCCGCGGAGAGGTCGAGGCTTACATTGTGCGCGCTGGGCAGATAGAGCGCCATTTGTGTCAGGCCGTAGGCCCGATCGGAACCGGCCTGAGTTTCCAACACGGCGACGCGATTGAAGGAGACGATATGTGCGCGTGTGCTAGCCCCGATGGCGTAGGAGCCAACTGAGAACAACACAATGATGGCCGGGGTCGTTAGCCAGGCCAGCTCTTTACGGTCGAGGCGTTTCAGCACCAGATAGTTGATAGGAACAAGCAGGAGGACATAGCCTAGGGTAAACAGGGCGATGAGGCTGAGCGAGGGGAGTTGGGTGATACGTGGGTTGGCCAGCGCATCGAGAAGTTGATCCATAAGGTTGGTTGAGCCGGTCCACACACCGTCATTGGCGAGTATCTGCACGGGGGAGACCTCGAAATTGCCGCAGAGGAGCAGGTCGCGCCAGAAGGAGGTTGCGGCAGGCCAAGTTGTGAAGGCGGGGTCCATATAGTCAAACGTTGTAAAGAGCACGATGCCGTTGCCATAGGGGCGTTCGAGCACGAGGGGTGCTCCTTGCTGGTCGGCGAGGAGCACCTTGGCATTCGGTTGCAGTTTGCCGGTTGTAAGGGCAATGGGGTGCTGGAGCGACAGCGGTGTTTGATAGCGTAGAGCCAGCGTGGACAGTTGCTTGAGAGTGCGAATGCCGTTAGGGATAAGAGGAAAGAGATCGTGAAGGGGGCAGCTTTTCAATCGGTTGATATCGGGGCCACCGGAGACGATGAGCGTTCCGCCGGAGCTTACAAAGCCGCGCAGAGCATCCACCTGGGCCTGAGTGACGCTGTTTTCAAGGTCGAGATCGCCGAGGGCGACCGCGTCTACAGGGGCATAAGCTTGCGGAGAGGTGGGCAGCAGGGGGGGTGAGGCCGTTAGCAAGGTGATGGGGTTCATCATGGCACTTGCATTGCCGGAACCGAGAAGCATATTCCCCAAACCGCTTGCATCCTGGCCGTGATGGATGATGTCGAAAAGGTGATTGGCCAGAAAGTGCAACGCCGCAGGGTGGGAATCGAGCACAAGCAGGTTATAGGAGATACTGCTCAACGGTACGGAGAACGGCACCGATTTGGGGCCGGCTAAAACGTGCCCATCCTGCACGAGTTGCACCGTTATCTCCTGTTTGTCTGGAGAAGGGATAAAAGGGTTATCCAGTTTTAGAGGAGAGAGGTCAACGGAGAACGTCTCGGTCTGATCGAGAGGGCCTCCGGCAAACAGCAGCTTGCGGATGTAGGTATCTTGGTGGTCGCCACGTCGCACGATGACCTGCAGTTCGGTCGCTCCATTTGGGGCGGTTCCAACCATGTGAACGGCAAGCGGGTTCCAGGAGTGGGGGCGAAAGTAGGCGATGCCGCCGGCAAACGAACCGAACCCGAGCAGCGGCTGCAGGGTAATGCTGGCCGAAGCGGAGAAAGGCAGGCACAACCCCAGCCACAGCAGCCCGAAGACTGCGATATGAAATGGGTGTAAGTAGGCAATGCGTTTCGGGGCCATCGCCCCCTCCCTCATCCTTATGGTAAGTTTGCCGGCGGCCAACTCATAGGTAAAGGCCTCGCAAGAAAAAGATAGAGGCCTGCAGCGCTCTGTTGTTTAAAAGATAGACGAGGGGTGAAGGCAGAGCGTTTCGCTTTTTTGCAATGTTGCCGATTCACCCCTCGGTGGCCTCTAGTACCTCATCGGCGATATCGAAGTTGGCGTAGACGTGTTGAACGTCGTCGTCCTCTTCAAGGCGTTCTAGGAGGCGAAGCATCTGCTGGGCCTCTTTTCCTTCAAGGTGAACCAAGTCGAGCGGCTCCATCGTGTATTCGGCACGCAACATGGGGATGCCGGCATCTTCGATGGCTTGGCGCACTTTAGCAAAATCTTCCGGTTGGGTTACGATCTCGTAATTCTCTTCATCCGTGCGCATATCTTCCGCGCCGGCCTCAATGGCAAGGGCGAAGAGGCGGTCTTCCTCAACGGCCGTGCGTGGAATGACAATAAGCCCAACGGGCCTAAAACGATAGGAGACCGATCCCGATTCCCCCATGCGTCCGCCGTGTTTGTTGAAGATGCTGCGCAAGTTGGCCACAGTTCGGTTGCGGTTATCGGTGGCACACTCCACCAAAATCGCCACACCTCCAGGGCCATAGCCCTCGTAGGTAACCTCCTCGTAGGCTTCGCCTTCTAGCTCTCCGGTACCGCGCATGATGGAGCGGCGAATGTTCTCTTGGGGCATGGAGTGTTCGCGAGCTTTTTGAATGGCAAGTCGCAAACGGGTGTTCGTTTCGGGGTTCCCTCCACCGGTTTTCGCCGCGATGATGATCTCTCGGGCAAGTTTGGTGAAAAGGTTCCCACGTTTTGCATCCTGCGCGCCTTTGCGCAGGCGAATGTTATGCCATTTGGAATGTCCCGACATAGTGAAATCGTTCTCCTTACTCATGAAACCGCCGAGCACGGCGATAAGGTGCTCGCGGATTTCTCATCAAAAAAGACTTAATCGCAACTCGGATTATATCACAAACGCCCTCTGAGGAACAACTTCTCTTTGGCGTAGACGCCCTCTTGAAAGAGGCTGGGGTATACTGCCGTAGAGATCGTTTTGGAGAGGTAACCCATAGTATGCCGCGTGCATTAGTGACGGGTGGGGCCGGGTTTTTAGGCTCACACCTCTGTGATAGGCTCCTTGCCGAGGGATTTGAGGTGATCGCGATGGACAACCTGATCACCGGAAACACCGATAACATCGTTCATCTTTTGGACAACCCCCATTTTCGGTTTGTGCGTTACGATGTGACCGAATATCTGTATATTGATGGGCCAATAGACTATGTCTTTCATCTTGCCTCTCCGGCAAGCCCGGTAGATTTTCCCACCAAGCCCATCCAGATCATGAAGGTAAACGCGCTGGGCACGCACAAAGCGCTTGGGCTGGCCCGCGCCAAAAACGCCGTTTTCTTTCTTGCTTCTACCTCCGAGGTTTATGGAGACCCATTGGTTCACCCTCAGAGTGAGGAGTATTGGGGCAACGTGAACCCTGTGGGCATTCGCGGAGTGTACGACGAATCCAAACGCTATGCCGAGGCGCTCACGATGGCCTATCATCGTTATCATGGGGTGCCGGTGCGCATTGTGCGCATCTTCAACACCTACGGGCCGCGCATGCGTCTCGACGATGGGCGCGTGGTGCCCAATTTCGTTGGTCAGGCGCTGCGGGGCGACCCCATCACCGTCTACGGCGATGGCAAGCAGACGCGCTCTTTTTGCTACTGTTCGGACCTCATCGAGGGTTTTTGGCGGTTGGCCATGTCGGATTTAACGGGGCCTATCAACATTGGTAACCCCACAGAGCGCACCATTTTGGAGTTCGCGCAGCTCATCAAACAGCTTACAAATAGCAAGAGTGAGATCGTTTTTGAGCCACTTAAAACTCCCGACGATCCCAAACAACGTCGTCCAGACATTACAAAGGCCCGAACGCTTTTGGGTTGGGAGCCTAAAGTGGGATTGGAGGAGGGCCTGCAGCACACGATTGCCTATTTTGCAAAGAAGCTCGGCCTTAGTTAAGAGAGGGGAAGCCCGTGCGCACGGTGGAGTTTATCGCTAAAAAACGCGATGGCGGGGAGCACACGGAAGAAGAGCTGCGCGATTTTATCGGTCGGGTAACCGACGGCAGCCTGCCCGATTACCAGATAAGTGCATGGCTTATGGCGGTGTTTCTGCGCGGCATGACCATGCGGGAGGTTCGCGCGCTCACCCGTGCCATGCGCGATTCGGGCGAACGGATAGACCTTTCCGACATGCCAAACGGTCCTACGCTCGACAAGCACAGCACGGGCGGAGTTGGGGATAAAACGTCACTTGTGGTGGTGCCATTGCTGGCAGCCGCCGGCATCCCCGTTTTGAAAATGAGCGGTCGGGGGCTGGGCTTTTCCGGGGGCACCATAGATAAGCTGGAGGCCATCCCGGGGTTTCGCACCGCCTTAAAAAGCGAGGAGGCAAAGGCGCAGGTGCGCTCCATAGGGTTGGCCATTCTCTCTCAATCGTCCCAACTGGCGCCGGCAGATGGCAAACTGTATGCCCTGAGAGATGTTACCGCCACGGTCGAGTCGATTCCGCTTATCGCCAGCAGCATCATGAGCAAAAAGCTTGCCGGAGGAGCCGAGCGCATTCTGCTGGATGTGAAGGTGGGAAGCGGCTCTTTTATGAGGGAGCTTGAGCAGGCGAGGGCGTTGGCAGGCACATTGGTAACGATCGGGGTTCAGGAGGGGGTGCCAACGCAAGCGGTACTTACGGATATGGAGGAGCCTCTGGGGTGGACGGTAGGGAACGCCTTAGAGGTAGAGGAAGCCATTCGCGTTTTGCAGAGCCCCGAAACTGCGGAGCCGCGTTTTTTGGCGCTCTGTTTAGGACTGGTGGCGCATGGGCTGCTTGTATGCGAACGTGCGAGGGACGCAGAGGAAGCACAGACGACGGCAGAACAACTGCTGAGGTCGGGCGTCGGCGCGGCCAAGCTGGAGGCCATGATTCGCGCTCAGGGAGGGCCAAAGGATTTGGACGCGGCCCTAACCGTATTGCCTCGCGCCCCCATCACATGTTGGATAGAGGCGCCTGAGGAAGGTTTCATTACCGCCCTCGATGCGCGTGCCATAGGGCTATTGGCTGTGGCTATGGGGGCCGGACGCACCACAAAAGAAGATAGGGTTGACCCTTCGGTGGGAATCGTGCTCCATAAAAAGCGCGGCGCTTGGGTTCGTGCTGGCGAACCGCTTGCAACGCTTCATCTCAAAGCCGAATCGGCGTCGCAAAAAGAGCATTTCAAAGCGCTGCTGCTATCGGCCTATCGTTTTGGGGCTGCGCCTCCAGCTTTGCCTTCAAGTCCTATACTGGAGGTTCTATCCTCTTCTTGAGGCACTGGTTGCCCTCGCTTCGATGATGGCTATGCACAGCAATGGCACGACACAGGGGGCGGCGGCTGCTGCTCTCGATTCATTGCGGCCAGTCGTGTGATGCGCGCCGAAGCGCATGCGCAGGTTGCCAAGCGCTCAATATCCCAAAGGTCTACGAAAACGCGCCCCTGTTTCCGCTGTAACCCCTCTTCGAGCAGCCGTTCTAGAATTGGAAGCGTTGGCGGGGTGTATGCGCCCTGGGCCGCGAGCGCCTCCATGGCGCCGTTGCCTCCACGTGTCGGTATGAGGCAGCAGGCAGTGGCCCCCTCTTCAAAGGCCATCTCCATAGAACGAACGACCCATTCGTAGCCCTCTGTCTCATCCAGAAAGGGGGGGAAAACCAGCAGAAAGACCCGCAAGGCGATGTGATGAGCGCGGAGAAAGCGAGCAGCCCGTTGAAAATCCTGCACCGTCATCCGCTTATTAAGGCGTTCGAGCACAAGCGGATGCGCTGTTTCCAAGCCGATGGCCACTTCCAACTTACCCGCAAGCCCTTCCTGAAACGCAAGGCAGCGTTTTCCCAAAAAGGCGGGATGGCTCTCCACGATCACACGCTCGAAAGGAGCAAGCAAAGCAAGTAGGGCATCGTCGTCCGATGGAGGAATGGCATGGGGATCGAAGAAGCTGCCGGCGTTATAGAGTTTGATCTGTTTTGCCGGTGGTAACCGTTCGAGCGCCCATCGAATCTGGGCGGGTATAGCCCCTTCCGGCACCGGGGCATCGAGCGTGTTTTTCCAGAGATCGCACATCAGGCAACGGAAGGGGCACTCTTTGTTGGTGAGAAAAACCACGTTGGTGGAGGCCAATGTACCCTCTGGACTGCGCTCCTCTTCATGAAGCCATGCATAGGGCTGCCATGGGTCAAGGCGGTTCTTCGGCCCACGCAAGCTCGCGATCCAGCGGCTTCGATCTGCCGGCCGTTCGGGGTAGCCGTGTATGGTTCGCATGCTCTATCGGTTCAAAGACGGCAGCGGGATGCTGGTATCGTTACCGGAGATTCGCTCTGTGGGGTCGTCCCAAACGTCCTTGAGTCGCTCTTGCCATTGGCGCAGGAACACTTGACGGCACCAGCCTTTGCCCACACGCCAATGGCGATAGCTGTCGCCGCTAACCCCATCTTGGAATCGGCGTTTCGGAGGAGTAGGCATATCCACCCCGATGAGGGCGCGAATGCCGGCGCGAACGACTTCCGCTTTAAGGTTGTATAGACGCTCTACGTCGTTCCCGATAAGTTTTGAGAAGGGAATCGCGGTAGAGGCTGCGATGACCGAACGAACCGTGTAAGGCGAAAAGGCATGAAAGCCATAGCGCACTGCGGGGGCAAAAGTGCGGACGTACGAGCGCGAAAGCCCACCAGAGTAGGTAAGGCTATGTTTGATGGCGTCTACGCCCCAACCTTCCTGGTAGAGCAACGGGTTACGCAGCACGCTGGAGAGGGTGAGGTCGGAATCCTCCAAAGGATAGTCTTTCAAATTTTCGTCGCCCCCGTCGCCATCTAGCAGATATTTCAGGTGCGGGTAGCGTTCGCGGATGCCTTCTAGAAGGCAGATACTCATGGCAGCACACTGGACATCGAGAGGATGGTAGTCTTCGATAAGCTGAATGGCCTCCTCTAGATTCACGCGCGAGGCATCACGTGCAATCGGCTCCCAGATATTGCGAAGCCCCAGTTGCGTCACGATCTGTTCAGCCTGAACGGTATCGGCACCTCCACCGAGGTCGAGGGTAAAGGCGCGTAGATTTTGGGGATTACGCCCCAACTCTTCGAGGGCATGATAGGCCATGAGGAGCACGGAGGTGCTATCTACGCCACCGGAGAAGGCGATGGCGACCGGCTCCTGCGGTGGCAGTGTGCCAAGCCAGTGCTTAAGTGCCTGATAAGCGGCCTGCACATAGGCTTCCCCGCACGCCTCGATGGAGGCAGGCCCGGTCTCGATAGGCGGGTGAAAGAAACGGTGGTAGCGGGGAGCGGGATCGGGGCAGCCGATCTGCTCGATCTCGATGAGGTAGTGGGCAGGAACCATGCGGGTATAGAGGGGATCGAACTGCCAGCCGATTTTATGTTCTCGGCACCACTCAAAAATGCGGTCTATGCGATCGGCCACGATCAGAAAGGGGCCGTGGAACATTTTGGCCACAAAGTAGCGCAACGGAACGCCTATCGTTCTTGCCAAGCGGACGGTCTGTCCCTCGCGGGCGACCACGGCAAAATGGCCATCGGTTTCGGCAAGTGTTCTCACGTCGCCTGTGCGTACGGCCTCTTGCACCTCGGAAAGCGTTTTGCCGGTGAGTCCGACCTGCTGAGGGCCGGTTAAATCTACCAAGCGCTCTATACCGGTAAGCATGTTGGCTGTAAGCTCCTCGATAACGTTTTCATAAGCCATTTCGCCATCGGCTCTGTTCTTTCCTGCATCTGAGAAAACTCATCTGTTCGGCAGATGAGGAATACACGGCGGGTGGCGTGGAGAAAAACCCTTTTTGGATACAAAACTTTCGATTTAACGAACCAAATCGGACATTGAAACGTAGTATCATGAAATGAACCTAATTCGGAGAAGCGCGTAGCGATGCCGATACTCGAAACGCTGCCGGAAGAGGTCGAAAACAGTTTGCGCGCCCTACGCGCCGGCGACCTAAAAGACGAGCAAGCGGACGAAACTTTACAAAAACTTCTTTCCTCCGACACCGGTCTCCCTGGCACAATAACCCCGCGCATCACCTTCGCCACCGATCTCAACGTTGCAGGCGAGTTTGCCACCGAGTGGTTGGTAGTAGACGACACACACATCTACGTTTTTGCCCCGGATGGCGAAGGCTCGGCGGAGATACGCTATGCCATCCCCCTGTCGAGCGTGCGCCGTGTATCGGCGGAGATGCAGGTGGGCAACGGCCTCATCGAGCTAGAGACGGATACGACGGTTATCCCGTTGTTACGCTATTCTCTCTCGGTGGTGGCGGAGGCGAACGCCATTGCGCGTCAGCTCAACGCGATGGTCAAGGGTGAGGAGCCTCATTTAGAGGCGCTGAAAGAGACACGCAAAAAGTTTTGCCCACGTTGCCACCGTTTGTTACCGCCGGAGACGGAGGTCTGCCCTGCCTGTATTGACAAGCGGGCAACGCTCATTCGGCTGTTCAGTTTTCTCGCACCCTATAAAGGGTTGGTGGCTTTGGGGCTGGCGCTTCTGCTCTGTTCCACGGTCACCGACCTCACGCCCCCTTACATTGTTGGCCGTATGGTGGATTTGCTAATCCGCCAGACTCGTGCCAACGATCATCGCCTCTTGCCGCTGGTGATGTGGGTTTTGTTGCTCGCCAGTATGCGGGTGCTAAGCGCCGCGATCAACTATGGCCAGCAGCGCCTGAATCCGTGGCTTGGCGGGCGGGTAAGCATGGATATCCGCATGGCGCTTTTCCGCAAGCTGAGCCAGTTTTCTTTGGGGTATTACGATAAGCGAAGCACCGGCTCGGTGATGTCGCGCATCACCAACGATGCCGATAACCTATGGGATTTCATCACGGGCGGCATACCGTGGCTTGTTTCTAACACGCTCACGTTGGTGGGCATAGGCCTCGTTCTTTTTCGCATCAACTGGCAGTTAGCCCTGCTCATGCTCATTCCGGCGCCGTTCATCTTCTTCCTTACCCGCTGGTTTATGCCGCGCGCTCGCGCCCGATTCCATGTGGTGTGGCATCGTATCAGCAAGCTCTACTCCGCCCTCAATAGCGCCATATCGGGCATTAAGGTGGTGAAGGCTTTTGCCCAAGAGCATCGGGAGGTGGAGCGTTTTCGACGCCGCGCCGATGCGGTGTTCCGCGCAAGCTTTGAGGCGAACGCCTTTCGCGCCACCTACTGGCCCCTGCTGGGGCTGCTTATGAGTGCGGGTTCCTACATCATCTGGATTGCGGGCGGCAGCAAGGTGCTGCAGAACCACGGCATCATGACCATCGGCGAGTTGACCATGTTCAACGGCTACCTTATGCAGTTCTATCAGCCGTTTATGAACTTTAGCCAGGTGATGGATTGGTCTACCCGTTCCATGACGGCGGCCGAGCGTGTGTTTGAGATTCTCGACACCGAGCCGGATATTCGCGATAGCGAAAACTCGGTGCCGATGCCGACGATGCGCGGTGAGGTGAAGTTTGAGAACGTCTCCTTCACTTACGATAAGGCGCATTACGCGCTTGAGAACTTCAATCTTGAGGTGAAGCCGGGGGAGATGATCGGCCTTGTAGGGCATAGTGGGGCCGGGAAGACCACCATCATCAACCTGCTATCGCGCTTCTACGATGTAACCGAAGGGCGTATTACGATAGATGGTGTGGATATTCGGGATATTCGGCTTGAGGACTATCACCGCCATTTCGGCATCGTTCCTCAGGAGCCGTTCCTATTTCCCGGAACCATCCGCGACAACATCGCCTATGCCCGTCCGGAAGCGACCCCGGAGGAGGTGATGCGAGCCGCAAAAGCCGCCAACTGTCATGAGTTTATTCTGCGTTTCCCCGACGGTTACGACACGCAGGTAGGCGAGAGGGGGCAGCGCGTTTCCGGCGGCGAGCGCCAGCGCATCTCCATTGCACGTGCCATTCTGCACGACCCCAAAATCCTGATTCTAGACGAGGCTACAGCTAGTGTGGATACGGAGGCCGAAAAGCAGATTCAAGAGGCTATTACCCGCTTGGTGGAAGGACGCACGACCTTTGCCATTGCCCACCGCCTCTCGACATTACGTAACGCCGATAGACTTGTGGTATTGAAGGAGGGCAAGATGGTCGAAATGGGCACGCACGAGGAGCTGATGGAGAAAGACGGGGTTTACGCTAATCTGGTGCGGATTCAGTCGGAGATCAACAAACTTCGGGCCGTCTAACGTTGCATTTTTCCGCGTCTCTAACGTAAAATGATATTAGTGCACACACAAAAGCTTCTTTTCGGAAGCTGTGTTGGAAAGGATAGGGAGTTCGTATGGCCTCTATAGATACTCCGGTTAATCCCGGGATCGTGCTAACCGAGCGAGCCGCTCAGGAGATTCGTGGTCTGTTGGAAAGTCAAGGAAAGGCCGATGCCGCTTTGCGCGTTTTTGTGCAGGGCGGTGGGTGCTCCGGCCTAAGCTACGGCATGGCCATTGACGATGTGGTGGAGGAGGACGATTTCGTCTACGACTGCCATGGCGTTAAGGTGGTGGTAGATTCGCTTAGCATTCAGTATATCAAAGGCTCCTCCATAGACTATGTGGAAGACGTAATGGGCGGCGGTTTCAAAATTGATAACCCCAACGCCATCCGTACCTGTGGCTGTGGCAGCTCCTTTGCCACCGAGGAGGCGGGTGAGGGCGATGCCGATAGCGGCTGTGGCCCCGGCTGCGGTTGCCACTAGTTGGCGTTATCCGAACGTTGGCAAAACCGGATCGAGGGCGCCTCGGCGCCCTCGATCTTTTTAGGTCGGATGCTTCCTTTGCGTAAAGCCGCAGATAGGCGAGGGCTAAGGGCGCTGTCGCCGCAAACCTCCTAGCAGGCTGCTTAACAATATCGTCGTCAAGAGGATCGTAGACCCATCCATTTCCGGCACGGTGGCGCTAAAGGCGTGCACCAGATAGTGGAAGCCGTTTGCCTGGCTTGGGTTCACCCCGCCATTTGCCAAAATGTTGTAGGGGGATAGAACGACGGAGCCATGACGAGAGGTGAAGGGCGCATAAGGGCCGGCCGGCGGGTTGTGCATAACGTCGAAAACCGGCCCGAGGCTCGGATCGAGTGGATTCGGGGCGGTTGAGGCCAGAAAGCCCGATCCAAACGGAGTGATGGGCGAATAGGCCTGCTCGTTGAAGCTCCAATAGCCGGCCACTTCGTCCACAAAAGCGGTTTTCTGAAAAGGGTAGAAAAGGTCATAGCTCCAGAGCTTGGTTGGGTCGCCGGCCAGCGGCCCACCGTTGGTTGTTTCGATGTCGAGCAGCAGCCACTCCGAGTTCGGCGAGATAACATGGATCGATTCGGTGATCCGCAGCTTCCCATTGTCGGCGGAGAGGGTGGTGGGCGATTGGCTAATAAGGAATGTGGATGTAAAGTTATCCGGAGCGTTTTGGGCATTGAGGGTAAAAGTGCCTCCTCGTTGAAAGACCTGTGACCAGGCGAGTTGCGATGCGGTGAGCAGGCAGAGCGTAAGGAGGAGCGTTGCGCGTGATCGCACATAAGGGTACAGCTTCATTTACTTCTTTCCGTTCATAGAGTTTGGTCTGCCGCAGCCCGAAAGCGTGGTTTATGCGGCGAGATACCAATATCATTTTAACATACTTCAAATCGCTGATGAGCGTAACAAGCAGGCAAACATAAAGCTAGAAACAAAAAACCGGCAATTTTACGTGTTTTTGTTATCGCTTTCAATTTGGCTCCAGTGTGCCAATGCCGCACGGGCGGCTTCCTGTTCGGCCTCTTTTTTGCTTTTGCCTACGCCGTGCCCCAACGGGCGCCCGTGCAGCAGCACCTCGGCCTCAAACGTCTTATCGTGGTCGCTTCCATACTCCGTGCGAATGCGGTAGACCGGAGTAAGACGATATTGAGCTTGGACTAGCTCTTGGAGGGTGGACTTATAATCGCGGCGATGGCTCTCTTTTATGGCCTCTTGGATGATGTCGGCCATGGCCTTTTCCACGAACTTTTTGGTGGCGCGCAGGCCGCGGTCGAGGTAGAGTGCGGCCACGATGGCCTCGAAGGCATCGGCCAAAATGGCACGCCCTCCTCGACCCTCCAAAATGGATTCGGGATAGGCAACAACGACGAACTCCTCGATGCCTAATCGTCGTGCGGCTTCGGCGAGGGCCTGCTCGCTAACGGCATAGGCCTTTGCTTTGGCGAGAATGCCTTCTTTAACATCGGGGTGGTGTTTGAAGAGCCATTCCACGACGATGAGGCCGATGATGGCATCCCCAAGAAACTCCAGTCGCTCGTTGCTTTGAAGCTGATGTGAAGACACGGCAGAGCGATGCGTAATGGCCTGTGCGAGCAGTTCCTTTCGACGAAAATCCACCCCTAGTCTCCGCTCAAGCTGTTGTAGTTTCTCTATAGGCAAGACGTTGCTATTTTCCGTAAGCTGTTCGCTATCCGTCATGAGGCCTTATCCTCGATCTCGCGCTCCTACTCCAGTTTGCGGATGGCATGAGCCATTCGTTCCAGACCTTTCTCGATCTTTTCCATTGAGGTGGCATAAGAGAGGCGAATATGGGTGTCGGAGCCGAATCCGGAGCCGGGCACCACGGCCACACCGGCTTCATCAAGGAGATATTCGGCTAGCGCATCCGAAGAGGGTATCACCTTGTTGCCCGCTTTGCGTCCGAGCAGGGCCGAGATGTCGGGGAAGGCATAGAAAGCGCCTCCCGGCATGGGGCAGTGAACGCCGGGTATGGCGTTTAGGCGCTCCACCATGGCGTTTCGCCGTGCCTCAAAAGCCTGTCGCATCTGCTCCACCGGCTCCTGAGGCCCGATGAGAGCGGCAACCGCGGCCTTCTGGGCGATAGAGGTGGGGTTGGAGGTGGACTGATCTTGTAGTCTGCCCATAGCGGCGATGAACTCTTCGTTTGCCGAAGCCACATAGCCGATGCGCCAGCCCGTCATGGCGTAGGCCTTAGAGCAGCCATTCACGGTGATGGTATATTGAAAACTTTCGCTTCCTAAAGCCGCCGGGCTAACGTGCTGGCGGCCATCGTAGATTAGCTTCTCGTAGATTTCGTCACTGATGAGATAGATTTGGTGTTGAATACACAACGACACGATCTCTTTTACCGTTTGGCGTGACGCCACAGCGCCGGTGGGGTTGCAGGGTGAGTTGAGCACAATGGCGCGCGTGCGTGAGGTAATAGCCTCGCGGAGCGCTTCACGGGTCGGCATAAAGTCGTTTTTAGGGTCGGTTTGTACGAAGACGGGAACGCCCTCGGCAAGTTTTACCTGTTCCGGATAGGTAACCCAATAGGGGACGGGAATGATCACCTCATCGCCCGGGTCGAGCAGGGCCTGCATGATGTTGTAGAGGGAGTGTTTGGCGCCACAAGAGACGATGATTTGGGATGGTTTGTAGTGCAGTCCATTGTCGCGCGCCAGTTTCTCGACAACGGCCTGTTTGAGGTCGGCATCGCCGCTACTGGGCGTGTATTTCGTGTAGCCGGCCTCTAGGGCGGCAATGGCAGCCTGTTTGATATGTTCTGGGGTATCGAAATCCGGCTCTCCGGCGCCAAAGCCTATCACATCCTTGCCTTGTGCGGCCAGCGCCTTTGCGCGGGCGGTAATGGCTAATGTAGGGGAGGGAGCGGTGTTGCGTGCTCGCTGCGAAATGTGCATTCCATTTTTCCTTTCATGAAAGAGTATTGAGCAGGGCAAGCCCAATGATAAACAAAACGAGATAGCCGATAACGGCCCACAGCCCGGCACGTTGCCACTTTTTCTGAACATCGAGAAACGTTTCCGGATCGTTGTAGCGGCCACTTTGCCGAGCTATCTGCATGCCGCAGAAGCCATAGTAGAGGCGGAACCCGAACCAGAGGAGTACCCAAAGAGTGAAGAAGACGGCCAGCATGTCTTCGGCCGCGCTGTTGGAACGGAGACCAACGGCGCATCCTAGCGCGATCAGAAAGAGCGCGTTGAAAACGACGCTCGTAACCACATGCGCGCGAAGCCGGTGGCTCCATGCCCAAAACAGAGTAAGAAAGGCCGCTCCCCAGTGCCAGCCTGCTAAAACCGAGGTGTCGAGGCGACTTGTTGCGACGCGCGAGGCCATGAAGCTGGGAACCACCACGAGATAACGCGTACAGGTGGGGTCGTCAGGGTCAACCACCATCCCACGAGGGGTATGACATTGGGGACAGGCAAAGTTGCGAGGCGGCAGCGTGGCACCACACACAAGGCAGCGTTCTACCGCATAGGTTGTGGGGTACATCGCGGCGGGGTTAGGCATGGCGCTCTCCGAGCTGGGCTGTGTTCTGGGCTGGGGAGTACCGGCTGTTGGTGGAGAGACCTGCAGCGTGGCGCCACAATAGGGGCATGTTGATGCGGAAGCCTCGATCTCTTGTCCACACTGTTGACACCGCATGGCTCTCTCCTCGTAAAAATTATACCAGCCCTACGGCCACCGATCGGGGGGTAAGCAGGAGAACACCAACAGAAAGGCGAATTCAGCTGCATGAAACGGTCTCATGTTATTTTAGGTGTCTTGGGGTTGATGGCATGGCTGCAGGTGGCTTTCGCCCAGTCGCCACCGACCGCAAGCGCGCCCACGCTCGATGCGACGCTTCGGGAGGCGTTGCGCACGGCTCCCGATCCGAGCCGATGGCCTAACTGCCACTATGTGAAACTGCTGGATTTGGGCGAGCTTACCGTGAAGCCGGATGGCACGACCATAGGAATCTATCGGGAGACTTACAAACTATTCGATCGGGCCGCGCGCTCGTTGGCCGAGGTGCATCTGCCGTTTAACAGCAGCTTCCAGGAGTTGACCCTCATCTCGGCGCGTACGATTGAGCCGGATGGAAAGGTGCTGACGGTTCAGCCGGATGCCCTGCGCCAAGAGGGTGTGGCCAGCGACTACCCGATGTATGACGATGCGATGTCCATCGGGTTTTCTATGCCCGGCATCCAAGACAACTGCGTTATAGACTATACCTACAAGATCGTCACCCATCCCACCCTTTTGCCAGGGCTTGTAACGGCCTATTGGGGGTTTAACGATGTATTTCCGGTGATGCTAAGCCGTTACACCCTCCATGTGCCGGTGAGCATGACAAACCTCCGAGTCCGTCTGCATCATATGGATGGTGTTAAGACCTCCGAGACGATCTCGAAAGATGGGCACATCAGGACACTAACCTGGCAAATGGGGCCACTCGACCCCATTCCTGTCGAGGCGGCCATGCCGGCCGTTGGAGATGTGCGTGCGTGGATGGAGGTTTCCAACCTGCCGGATTGGCAGGCTATTGGGCGCTGGTTTTACGGGCTATGTACACCGCAATGGCAGCCAGACGATGCCATCAAGCAAAAGGTGGCGCAACTCGTTACCGGCCTCACTTCTCCTGAAGCGCGTGCAAGTGCGATATATCGGTGGGTAACCGATCACGTTCGCTATGTGGGGCTAGAGTTTGGGCTTTCGGCCTACAAGCCCCATGCGGCCACCGAGGTGTTCCGTAATCTTTATGGGGACTGTAAAGACAAGGTTGTTCTCCTAATCACCATGTTGCGGTTGGCGGGCATAGAGGCACAGCCGGCTTTGCTTTATGCCGGCAGGTTACGCCCTCTCACGGCGGATCTGCCCTCGCTAACCGCTTTTAACCACTGCATTGCGCTCGCATCGGTAGACGGGAAGGCCGTTTGGATGGACCCGACGGCGGAGGACTGCCCCTACGGAGCGATTCCAGATGCCGATCAGGGGGTGCAGGCTCTTGTCGTGACGAAGGATGGGGGAACTTTGCAAACCGTTCCCATAGGCACCCCGGAGCAAGAGGGAGCCGATTTTCTTCTCACCATCGTTTTAGGGGAAAACGGAGCTGCGACGGTTACCGAGAAGGCGACCTTAGAGGGGGATACGGCTCGGAGCGTAAGAGGCACCTGGCGAGACTTGACGGAGGAACGCCGAAAAACCTTTGTTTCGCAGATCGCTCGGCGGTTCGGAATCGCCGGCGAGATCAGCGAATGTACGCTCTCGGAGAAGGCCCCGGTACAGGATGCACTCGGCCTCGATTTTCGTATACAAGCTGCCACTGTGGGGCGAGATGCGGGCAATCTCCTTTTACTGCCGGCGTTTTCTTCCCTGCTCGGCCAAGAGGACAATCGTCCCTATTCCGACCCGAAGCGGGTTTGGCCTGTTGTCATCGAGCACCCCTCGCACCTTACCGACATCGTCTCGATCGCTTTACCCAAGGGCTATCGTGTGTTACATCTGCCGGCGTCGGTTCATATCGAGGGGCCTTTGGAAATCTATGAGAGGAAGGTGACGCTCTCTAAGGACGGTAGCCAGGTCACGATCTCCGACCGTTTTGTACAACGGAATGGAGAGGTGCCTGTGACGGACTATGTGAAGGAGCAGCAGTTTTGGGCACAGGTGGCCCAGGCTTTGCAAGATACTCTTGTTTTGCAAAAGCCGTGAGCGGGTGAATATCCGAAGGCACGTTTGATGGGAAGCTCTGCCGGTCGTTTTGTGGAGGCCGTCCGTTTGTATGCCTTCCGCTCTTTCTTTATTCAAGCGCCGAGCAGCACGCGCGAAAATTGACGAAAAAAATTTTTTGCAACCCCTTGACAGTCGCATAAATCTTTGTTATAATCTTTCACAGATGTACCCTTCCGACGTCCGCTTGGCGCCTGGAACCGGTCCCCATCGGCAAAAGGGGCTTGCACAGGGTGCCCTCCATAACCCCCCTGTAAGCCCGTTCTATCGTCAGGGCCTCTTGTGAGGCCGAGTGGCTTCCTTTCATAGGAAAGCCGGCTTCTCAATTAGCTATTGCTACTTTCCTCATCCAGCAGGGAAAGGAGAAACGACAGATGACACGCCGACCGGTTCGTTCGTTGGGAATGCGCTTGGCCAGTTTGGCCACAGCCGCCCTGTTCCTCTGGATGGGCGGAGGGCACCCGGCTAAGCCTGCACCAATCAAACCAAACAAGTTCGTTCCGGCGGTAAACCTGGATGAGCTTTATGACCAAGAGACCGCCAAGGAGTCCGCCAAGCGATGGGAGTTTCGTGGGCATTGGAAAGCCGGCAAGGACTACGCACAGTGGCTTGATGACATCCACGGAGACGAGAGCACCCTGCACCGTTTTGCCTCTCCTGATGGGCGTTACGTGGCTGCTGTGGTTATTGGGGAGGCTGAAGTAAATTACCTTGCCGTTTTTGCGAAGGAGCCTTCAGGGGGGAGTTCGTCTCTCCCCTCCTTCAAGCTGATGATGACGGTTTCTGATGTGACGGCCTTGGTGTGGGAACCGGATGCGGGGCATCGTTTATGGTTCAGTTGTAGCGGTATCTACGGCGATCCTATCATCGGTTTGTGGGAGGGAGGAGAACACTATCGTGTGTTGCGCCGTCTACCGGATAATGATAAAGCTGCTTACATGTTCGTCCTGCTTTCGGTACGTGCGGACGGGAGGGAAGCTCGCTACAAGTATATAGTAATGCCTCTAACATCAAAGCATGAGACTTATCATTATGGTGTCCTGCGCTTATCTCATGTTTGAGAGTCCATGAGGGAGTGCGTGGCCCGTGCCAGGCAGAGGAGTTCTCATCTGTCTGGCTTGGTTTTGTTAAGTTGCTTGGTCTCTCTATTCTAAAAGGGGGCAATGTAAAGCGCCGATATGCCTTTAGTGTAGTTGGATGGGCAAGGCTTCGTTTCGACAGAGTTCTATGGTGCCTTTGGATACCGAGTTTCGACGGATAAACTCCCAACCCATTCGGGGACAGAGATGAGTGGAGCTGTTGCACTGATATGGCAACCGAGCTAGTCGCTTTATCTTACCATTAAGTAAAAAATATCTAATAGAGTGTCGTGTTAATGAATAACAATATTGTTCAAATAATCAAATATGCATGGGCACTCATGACGCTGGTCTATCTTTCTAGTTCCTGCCCGCATGTTAATAGGAGATACGACCAAGTGTCTAAAACTTGTGTGCCCCAAGAACATGTTTTTTCTGGTTGGCACTTACCTTCTGATGCCTTAAGGGAGATCGCCTGGTATGACTGGAAATCCGACCATACTTTGCTTTTTGTGCTTTTGGACTATCTTTCCAGTGGCCGTCGCAAAGTGTCTCTGTGGAGCTTTTCTAACCGTACGCATACAAATGTACGCATCCACTCACGTTTAGAAAACTTTCTCACGCAACAAGTAGATTTTCCAGAAGACATCATCATGTCACCGAATCATCGAGAGCTTCTGTGTCCTGTTGGGTGTGTAGATGAAGACGCAGTGGCTATTGTTAGTCTGTCTTCAGAAACCATCCGCTTCTATACCTATCTTCCTCATGGTGTAGACTTTCTAATAGGATGGTGGCCAAATAGCCGAGGTTGGCTTTATCGGGATGCATACAACCGGATTTACCTCGTCTCTGTAACAAAAGGGGGTCCTCAAAAGGTGAGCTATCTATTGCGGGATGACGCCAGTCCTAAGTGGAAAGCATTGTCTGAAGCAAGCGTCCAAGAACAGTTTCAAGTTCTTCCCAAAGCAACAAAGTATCTGCTAAAGGCCGCTGTCTATAATCTTCCACATGAGGATACATGCAACGGCAACGGAGGGCACCTGATCTATTTCGTCTGGTACCCCCTGTGTCAGCGACTCTATGGTCACGGTGCAACACGTTCGCGTCTAATAGATTTGGGAAAGAGTTGGTGTGCGTTAGAGATAAGTCTATCACCGGATGGGAAATACGTCGCTTTATTAGTAGAAAAAAACGAACAGAGTTCTTATCCAAGCTTATGGAGGGTTTTAGTGGGTAAGACGTCAGAGGGTGTCATGCACAGTGTGGGGAGTTGGCGAGGTAATCTGTATCCTTACCATAACATGGAAGGAGGTTCCGTGCTTAGATGGAGCCTCGATGGGAAACATCTAGGAGTATTACTTGAGGATAAAAGAGATAACGGAGTGGCCTTATACATTCTGAATGTGCCTAAGTCTTCTTAGGCTACTTGGTCGAGCTTTCTTCATGTAATGAAGGGTAATTCAAACGTCAACGATGTGCCTTTAGTGGAGTTGGATGGGAAGGGCAATGTGGTGGCGGTGAACACGTTTGGGGCAGATGGCCTCGTGTCACGGCATACGGGTAGTGGGGATGTATTTTATGTGTTTGACGGTTTGGGGAATGTGTGTCAGCGTTTAGATGGTTTAGGGAATGTGCTGAGTAGCTCGTTTTACGACGGTTATGGGCAGGGGGTTGGCCTGGTAAGTGGAGAGCCATTCGGCTATGGCGGTCAGTGGGGTTACTACACGGATGGGGAGGTAGGTTTCACGTTGTTGGGTTTACGTTATTATGATGGGGGCAGTGGTCGTTTTTTGACGCGGGACCCTTGGTTTGAGGTAAGTGACAACCTGTATCGGTACACAGAGAACAATCCTGTCAATCTCCATGACCCCACGGGGTTAGACTATAACCCATGCAAGGGGAAACGTTTTTCCTTTTGCAATAAACCTGGATACCACCCAATTTGTGTAACTTGTTATGGCATTAGTCCTAACAACGGCCCGCCGCGCTACCAGAGATGGCCTGGACAATGCCGTTGTGGAGTCATTGGATGCCAGTGTAGTGGCCTATGCAGCTGTTACCAAGCGAGGTATCCAAGAAACTTTCACGAAATTGGACAACGTGGAAGTATTTGTGCCATAGGTGCAAATGGGGTACATCCTAAAGGATGTGGCATAGGAGCGGGTGCGGTTATTCAGAAGCCAAACGGCAATATCGTAACATGCCATATTTGTGATGCAGGGCGTGCATGGTCACCCGGTCATCCGAATCATCTCGATCTTTACCTGCCTATTGGTGACGATGTATGCAGTTCAGACTGGGACACCAACTGGTACTGTGTCTTATGTACAAAATGGCCTGTTCACCTGCCGCCGCCAGGAGTGAAAGGGAAGTGAGATCAGAAAACAAAGGACTGCTCTTAAAGTGCTGGTATCTGTGGTTTCTCCTATGGGTGTTAGCAGATTCTGGGGCGAGAGCCTTAACTCCATCCAAAACCTACTACACTCCTCCCTCGCCCTGGCTTGATAATCACAGGCTGGCTTTCACGATTCCAGGGGATTGGCAACTTGTTAAGGTCACGAGTACTGAAGACCAGCCTGTTACCCTTTCAATTGCTTCCAATGGCCAAATTCAAAACCACCCCTACTGGGATACCGGAGGACTGCTTTGTGTCATACGACGGACTGCGAGGCAACCTGCTCTGCATCTGTTGCTGTGGGTCATGTCGAGTTGGTATGTCCAGCATGGGCTTGAGTTAGCGGCTTTTCTGCAACATCCCTTCACCACCGCTTCCGGCCTGAAAGGATGGTGGATCTCCAACGGGCATCATCGAAACAGCATTCAACTCTCTGGTTTCTATCTCTCCTGCCTTCTAAACGTGGATATTCCCGCCAATCAGGGAGTTTTTGTCAACCTAGACCATTCCTACGCTCCCTCTGTTGTTTTAGGTTTTCAGGAGCCTTATCGCACTTTTGGAGACATCTTACACCCTCCCACGTTTCAAGAACTGGCCTTACTCAAGGCAATTGGAAGAAGCCTCCGGATTAATCCAGTCTCTTACCCCCCTCCCTCCTGGCTTCCGCAGTTGCCTCGGTCTCCGGTGATAGGTCGTTTCTACTATACACCACCCGTCGGTTCTTGGTTAGGGCGTCAAGTACGTCTTACCATTCCAAAGGGCTGGTATGTTGCCAAGGATCAGCCTACCGATCCGCTGCCTTCACCTCCGCCTACTCTTGCTGGATGGTTTAAAAGAGCGCCAAACCTTATTATCTCACCAGCGGTAAAAGGCTCTAGTCACAGGTGCATACGCCTCAGCTTTTGGATAGCTGATGCAGAGTACCAAAGCCGTGGGGCATTTACCTATCTTGCCTATCCTTTCCAAACTCAGACCGGTTTGCACGGTTTCCTCGATTTTACCAACGGGCTTCTTAGTGTTTTGCTCTACATTCCTCAAGTAGATCTTGGAGGTCGTTACGAAGCTGATACTCTTCAGTTGAGTTGCCAACTGCCCCAGGCTCCCAAGCTGGCTGCTGCTCTTCGACCCATTGCCCTCGCCATCCTCTCCAGCGTTACCGTCGTACCCCCCTCCAAACAGACCACCAAACCCAACCTCCCCTTCGACCCTGCCTTCCTCTACGACATCACTTTCGACCAACCTTTCCACCCTAATCCCCTCCTCTATGCCACCAACGGACGCCTCTATGCCTCCGCCACCTTCCATCGCTCCCAAAACCCCGGCTTTCTCTTCTCCCTCTCCCCCAACGGCACCGGCTTTCGTATCCTCCACTCCTTCGCTCCCCTCCAACCCGACTTCTCCAACCAAGACGGCGCCTTCCCCTTCGCTCCCCTCGCTCAAGATGCCCACCAACACCTCTACGGCACTACCTCCACAGGAGGACCCGCCTGCGACGGCACCCTCTTCACCCTTGCCCCCGATGGCTCCCACTTCCACCTCCTCCATGCCTTCTCCGGCCCCGATGGCGCCCTGCCCTATGCCGGTGTCCTCCCCTCCAAAGACGGATGGCTCTACGGAGTGACGGAGG
>Ga0209061_1000508_pt1 | contig 96214 bp, 86 predicted proteins | sample Coa_R1_10_FD_187157 | JGI IMG/M metagenome (GOLD analysis project Ga0209061, IMG submission 187157) | Surface soil microbial communities from Centralia Pennsylvania, which are recovering from an underground coalmine fire - Coalmine... | ecosystem: Environmental > Terrestrial > Soil >...
CCCGAGCACCTTCACCCCGCCCGCCTCCGCGAACCAGTCCCGGGCCCGCTTACTCAGCCCCGCCGCCTCGATCGCCTCACCCGGCAGCAGCCCGGCCCGGATCCCCTCCCAGAACCGCACCCGCGCCGCCCTCGGCGCCGGCGGACGACCCCGCAATACCACAACCACAACGACCTCCCACATCAGGAAACCGTTGCAACCACCGATTGAATCCGCCGCACCGGATCTTCCGCGAAGGCCGGAACTTCCGCGATCTTCGGGCACGGCCGGGCCACGCGCGCCGCCTTGGCATCACGAACCGCTTCTCCTCACGGGAGCGCCGACGGCAAGGAAGAACAGGACGACGAGCGCCGCCGCCAGCGACAGCGCCAGGCCGGCCGGGAAGCCCGGCGGCGTGTAGCTCCAGGTGACGACGCCGAGTCCGGGCGGCACGTCGACGGCCTGGACCAGGCCGTCTCGCTGCACGGCCAGCGCGACCGCCGGGCCGTGCCGCGGCTGCCAGCTGGCGCTCCAGCCGGGGATCGCCGCCACCGCCCGGATGACGCGGACGCCGTGCGGGGAGAACACCGTGGCCGCCGCCGGCTCGGCGGGCGCGCCGCCGGAGCCGCTCACCCACGCGCCGGCGGCCGGCCGGCCGGAAAGCGCCTCGATGCGCAGCGGTTGCTCGGCGAAGCGGTCGGCGAAGACCGCGAACGGGCCGTCGAAGCCGGCGAACGTCCAGCGCGGCGGCACGAGAGCATCCTGGAGCTGGCCGTCGGCCACCACCACGCTCCCGTCGGCCATCGTGATCCGCGGCGGCCCCAGGGCGGCCGGGCCGGGCACCCGGGCGACCACCGCGACGCTCGCCACCGGCCGGGCGACGACGATGCCCAGCGCTGAGGGGGACATCGCCCGCGCGCGGAACCAGCGCGCCGGCCCGTCTGGCGTCCCGAGCCCGATCTCGGTGCCGGCCGCCGCGTCCCGCCCGGCGTCCGCGTCGGGGATCTCGACCGCGGACACGTCGCCGGCGCTGCCCAGGTACCAGGTGGCGCGCCCGCTTCCGGTGATGGCGCGCCGGCCGGTGCCCGGCGGCCCCGCGGCGGGCCCGTCCCCGGCCGCGCCGGTGACGAGATAGCTGCCCAGGGTCAGCAGCACCGTGGTATCCAGCTGGTCCAGGGTCCCGTCCTCGGCCGCCCGGGGAGCGAGCGTATCCTGCCCGCCGCCTTCCGCATCGTGCGATCCGGTCGCCGACGCGTAATTGTCGTCGACCGTGGACGAGTAGCCCTGTACCGACGGCATCGCGGCGGTGCCGATGGCGTTGAGGTCGGGCGGGTCGAGGCCGGACAGTTCGGCCGCGTCGAGCAGGCCGGGGTCGTAGATCGCGAAACGCCCCGGGTATCCGAGCGCCGCGACCGGCCGCGCGGGCGCCGCTGCCGGCGTGATCCGGCCGGCCGCGGAGACGGCGGAGCCGTGGGAGGCTGAGGAGGTCGATGAGGTCGGCGAGCCGGCGGAGTCGCTGGAGGTTATCGGGGCGCTGGAGCCGGCGCGCGCGGCGGAGCCGGCGGGGGCGGCGGAGTCGCTGGAGGCGAGGGACAGGCCCGGGGTGACCTCGACCACGCACAGCACGGTGAACACGACCAGGTCGACGACGACGAAGCCGGCGATCAGGCGCGAGCGCAGCCGGGGGCTCAGCCGCCGCGCGCCGGCGAACAGCGCCGCCGCGGCGGCGGCCAGCACCGCATACGGGATCAGCCAGGGCCGCAGGCGGCCGATGACGCTGGCGCTTTGGCCGGCGGCGACCCCCATCCAGTGCAGCAGGCCCGCGCCCCGCAGCAGGCCGAGCGCGACGACCGCGACCGCCGCCGCCGACGGCACGACGCCGAGCACGGCCTCCGCCCGCGCTCGCGCCGCGGGCCGTGGCGCCGCCGCGGGCCGGTCCGTGGCGGCCTGGCCGGCCCAGTAGCCGAGCAGGACGGCCAGCGCCAGGTCCAGCACGAGGACGTTGCGGCTTTGCAGCCGCTGGTCGCCGAACAACGGCACGCGGTAGAGCAGGCCGCCGAGCGGGGTGTTGCCGCCGAGCGCGAGCGCGGCCCCGGCCAGCGCCGTGACGTGCCAGACGGCCCACTCCGGAAGCCGCGGCCGCAGCCGCAGCCTGCCCAGCAGCGCGAACGCCGCGACCAGCGGGAGGATGCCGACGTAGCTCGTCACCTCGGTCAGGTTGTACCAGGTGAAGAAGCTGGGCTGGCCCAGCGAGCCGGAGCCGCCGAGCAGGTCGGGCACCACCAGCAGCAGCAGCCACCGGACCGGGAGCGAGCCGGAGCTGAACAGGGCCATCGAGGCGGCCCCGCGCTGGGAGGTGCCGATCGCCGCCAGGCCCGGAAGCCACTGCACCGCGCCCAGGCACGCGCCCAGGGCCAGGCCCGCGGCCACCGAGACGGCGGCCGGGCCCCGGCCCCGCGGCGGGCGCAGCCGGGCCACCCGCCAGGCCGCGTAGATCACCACGATCACGCAGGAATCGTCGATGGCGCGCGGCTCGCCGGCCAGGATCACCAGGCCGGTGGCGATGGCGAGGACCGCCGTCCAGCGGAACCTGGACGCGGCGGGCCGGTCCGCGGTGAGCTTGAGCACGCCGAGCAGTTGCGCCGGCACCCAGCTCATGCCGGCGACCAGTCCGAAGTGGGTCACCTGCGCCGACATCGCCCCGGCGAAGGCGAACGAGAGCGCGCCGAGGAAGCTGGCCAGGCTCGGCAGCCTGAGCGCGCGCTGGAAGCAGAACATGCCGAGCCCGGCCGCCGCCCAGGTCGCGATCATGTTGAGCGTCCACGCCGCGGTGCCGGGCAGCACGGCGAACAGCCAGGTCAGCGGGTACGCGGCGGCGGCGTTCCAGCCGGCCAGCAGCGGCGCGCCGCTCCAGATGTACGGGTTGTACAGCGGCAGGTGCCCGGCCCTGATCTCGCGCCCGGCCAGCACGCGCAGCGGGAAGTTCTGGGTCATGTCGTCGCCGGGCAGCACGGCGTGCCCGAGCAGCGCGGGGACGCCGAAGACGGCCGCCGGCAGCGCGGCGAGCAGGACGACGGCCGCGACGTCGCCGCGGCGCAGCCGGGATCTCGGCGCGCCGGGCGCGGCGGCGGTCCCGCCCGGCGCCAGCCGTGACTGGGTCCTCATCATGTGCACTGTGGCAACTTAACCTGAAGGAACGCTGAGAGATCCTCGCTGGCGTGCCTGAATCACCCCGGTAACGCCGGCACCGCTGGGTCCCTGGGTCACTGGTTACGGCCGGGGGCCGGCGTCACGGTGCCGGGCGGGGCCTGGCCGTCGGTGCTGCCGCGGAGCAGGTACGCGGACCTGAGCAGGGCGGGGTTGCCGCGCAGCACGCTGGCCTGGCCGGAGAACCTGATCCGGCCGCCCTCCATAATGTGCGCGGTGGCGGCCAGGCCCAGGGCGACGGTGGCGAACTGCTCGATCAGAAGCACGCCGGTGCCGGCGCCGGCGACGGCCCGGATCACCGGGACCAGGCGGCCGACGACCACCGGGGCGAGGCCCAGCGACAACTCGTCGATCAGCAGGTAGGCCGGCTGCGAGATCAGAGCCTGCGCGAGGACCACCATCTGCTGCTCGCCGCCGGACAGGGTGCGGGCCGGGGCGGCCAGCCGCTTGCGGAGCTGGGGGAACAGGTCGAGGACCCGCTCCCGCCCGGCCCTGGCCGCGTCGCGGCCCAGCGCATAGGAGGCGACACGCAGGTTGTCCTCGACGGTCAGGTCCGGCAGCAGGCGGCGGCCCTCGGGCACGATCGCCACGCCCGCCCGGCGGATCTGCTCCGGGCGCCGGCCGGCCAGGTCGTGGCCGTCCAGCAGCACGGCGCCGGAACTCGGCCTCAGCACGCCGCCGGCCGCCAGCACCAGCGTGGATTTACCGGCGCCGTTCGGGCCGAGCAGGGCGGTCACCTGGCCGGCCGGGATGGTCAGGCTGACCTGCCGGACCACCGGTCGGCCGCCGCGCTCGACGGTCAGGTCGTCGATGCCCAGGGCGGCGGTCACGACGACACCCCGAGGTAGGCGCGGATCACCGCGTCGTCGCGGAGGACGGCGGCGGTCGGGCCGGAGGCGATCAGCCTGCCGAAGTCGAGCACCGCGGTGGTGGCGCAGGTGGCCGAGACCAGGCTCATGTCGTGGTCGACCAGGATCGTCAGCGCGCCGGTGTGCTCGGGGATGCGCCGGATCACCTCGGCGAGATGGCCGGTCTCCTCCTCGGGCAGCCCGGCGGCGGGCTCGTCGAGCAGCACCAGCCTGGGTCGGCCGACCACCGCGCGCGCGACCTCGACCAGCCGCCGCCGGCCGGCGCTGAGCGCGCGCACCTTCGCCCGGGGGTCGCAGTCGAGCCCGACGAAGCCGATCGCGGCGAGCACGTCCCTGCGGCGCGCGGCGGCGCCGAGCCCGGAGTGCTCGTGCACCAGCGCCACGTTGTCGAACACCGACAGTTCCTCGATCGCCTGCTCGGTCTGGAACGTCCGGCGCACCCCCCAGCGGGCGCGGCGGAAGTGGGCCATCGACAGCAGGTCGACCCCGAACGCGCGCACCGTTCCCGCCGCGGGCCGGACGAACCCGGACAGCACGTTGAAGAACGTGGTCTTGCCCGCGCCGTTCGGCCCGATGAGCCCGCAGGTGCCCGGCTCGAACGTCAGGCTCATGTCGTCCAGCGACACCACCCCGCCGTAGCGGACGGTCAGGCCGGTGACCTCGATCATCGGGGGTCGCTCCCGGCAGGCTGCTGCGCCGCCGCCGCGGTGACCGCGGGCTCGCCGGGCCGGGGCACGCCGCGGCGCCGCCGCAGCATGCGGCCCAGGCGGGCCAGGTCCCTCGGCACCTGGTCGGCGAGGCCGGCCGGCGCCGTCCGCAGCACCTGCAGCACGCCGAGCCCGAACAGGATCGTCAGCCAGTCGGCCGAGACGCCCCAGTTCTGCAGCAGGGCGGGGAGGAACTGGTAGAGCAGCGCGGCCACCACCGCCCCCCACATGCTGTAGGCCCCGCCCATCAGCACCACGGCCAGCAGCGTGATCGAGTTCTGCGCCGGGAAGTCGATCGAGTACAGGTAGTGGGAGGCGCCGGCCAGCAGGCCGCCGGCCACGCCGGTGATGAACGACGCCAGCGCCAGCGCCCACAGCTTGTACAGCGTGGTGTTGATCCCCGTGGCCAGCGCCGCCGGCTCGCTCTGCCTGATCGCCGCCCACGCCCGGCCCGGCCGGGTCCGGATGTGCACATACACCAGCAGGAACATGACGATGGCCACCACCACCGAGTACCGGAAGTAGCCGGTGTCGCTGGCCGCGATGGCGGGCATCCGGATCGGCGGCGGCCGGACCGCGCTGCCGTTGTAGCCGAGGAACCCGCGGCCGCCGTTGGGGAAGTTGACCGTGTCCAGGACGACCGTGATCGCGCCGGCCAGCATCAGCGTGATCAGCGCCAGGTAAAGCCCGCGCATCCGCAGCGCCGGCAGCCCGATCACCGTGCCGGCCACCATCGTGATCAGGCCGGCCTCGAGCAGCACCACCGGGTAGGGCTGCGTGGTGGCGAACAGCAGCCTGGCCGCCGCCCAGGCGCCGATCGCGAGCACCGCGACCTGGCCGAGCGAGACCAGGCCGACGCGGCCGACCAGCACGCCGAGCCCGAGCGCGACGATCGCGTACACGGCGACCTGGGTCATGGTGTCGACGTAGTACAGGCTCAGCAGCGCCGGCAGCGCGAACAGCGCGAGCAGCAGCAGCGCCGCGATCACGCACGCGCGGGTCAGCGCCGCCCTGGACGGCCGCCGCCCCGCCGCGGCGCCTGTCGCCGCGGCTGGGCCCATGGTGTCCGGCACCGGCACCTGTCAGTACTCCTCGCGGGAGCGGGATATGACCGTCCGCCGGGACAGCACCAGCAGCGCCACGGCGGCCAGCACGAACGGGGTCATGTCGCGGTAGTTGGCCAGCGAGGTGATCGGCGTCAGCAGGTCGTGCACGAGGCCGATCACGATCGCGGCGGCGAACGTGACCGCGATCGAGCGCAGCCGGGCGATTAGCACCGCGGCCAGCGACGAGACCACGAGGAAGGTGAGCGTGGTGGCGTCGAGCGCGACCAGGTCGGCGAGCAGGATGCCGGCCACGCCTGCCAGCACCCCGCAGCCGAGCCAGGCCGCCGCCTCCACCCTCCGCACCGGCACGCCCAGCGTGGCGGTGATCTCGCGGTCGTTGGCCATCGCCCGCATGGCCGTGCCGAGCCTGGTGTAACGCAGGAACGCGCCGGTCGCCGCCGTGATCGCCACCCCGGCCGCCAGCCCGATCACCTGGGTCCAGTTCACCTGGACCTGGCCGACGGAAAAGCCGCTGCCGTCGGTCGGCAGCGTGATCGCGCGCGACTGCCCGCCGCTGGTGGTCCACAGCAGGTCCATCACGCCGTACAGGACCAGGGTAAGGCCGAGCGTGGCCACCGCCTTGACCAGCGGGTCTCGCCCGGCCAGCGCCGGGCCGAAGATCATCCCGTAGCCGAGCGTCACCGCCGCGCCGAAGGCGACGCACACCAGCCAGCCGACCCAGCCCGGCGCTCCGGCCCGCTGCAGGGACCACGCGATCAGCGCGCCCATCGCGCCGGCCGCGCCGAAGGCCAGGTACAGCACGCCCGTGGCCCGGTACAGCACGATCAGCCCGACCCCGGACAGGGCATACACCCCGCCCAGGGCCAGGCCGCTCACGACGAACGGCTCGAAGTCGGACCAGGGTGGCACGGCCTGCCCCTTACGGCTTCACCGGCGCCACCGCCGCCGTGCCCGCGGCGGCCCGGTACGCGGCGATCTGCGGATCGACGGACGAGATCAGCGTGCAGCCCTGCACCTGCACCATCTTGCCATTGTCCGGCGTGACCGTGTAATCCATGTTGTTCGCGATGTGCATGGGATAGTTGCCGTACGTCCAGAGCTGGCAGTTCATCCCGGTGTTGAAGTCCGACACCGCCCGGAACGCGGCGTTGACGCTCGCCACCGTGTAGGCGCCCTTGATCGTCTCCAGCGCGTGCACCGCGATCTCCGCCTCGATGAACCCCATCTGGCTGAAGCTGCCGATGCCGCCGGAGACCGCCTTGCCGTACTGGCTGAGGATGGCCTTGTACAGGTTCATCGTCGGCGTGTCGGTCGAGTCCGGCGGGGCCAGCTCGGCGTTGACGAACAGCTTGTGGTTCCACTTCGGCCCCAGCGACTGGGCCAGGAAGTCGGTGTTGCACGGCGTCGAGCAGCCCCACAGCTTGACCCGGTCCTCCAGGCCGAGCTTCTGCGCCGCCTGCAGGATCACCAGCGCCTCCGGCGGGGTGAAGTTGAGCACCACGGCGCCGTTCGGTCCCGCGTCGTCGACCTCCTTGATCGCCACCGAGTCGGCGTCGGAGATCGGCACGGTCTCGGTCAGGTCGGTGATCGGCACGCCCGCCGCCTTGGCCAGCGCGTTCGGCCCCGCGGCTATGTACCCGGTGCCCGGGACGTTCGACTGGTCGAAGACGATCTTGCTGACGTGCTGCGAGATCGCGTACTGCACCGCGCCGTCGGAGCTGTACCGCGGTCCCATGTTGACCGTGACGTTGTTCGGCGTGGCCCAGCACTGGGAGGCGATGCCGGAGCCGATGACGTAGTAGCCGAGCTTCGCCCAGTAGCTGCTGTCGACCGCGCACTCGATGATGGACGTGTTGCCGACGATGCCGACCACGTGGTCGGTGTCGACGAGCTGCTTGGCCTCGGCGGCGATCTGGGTCGGGATGGTCTGCTCGGTCTCGATGTAGTACTTGATCGGGTGGCCGTTGATCCCGCCGTTGTCGTTCACGCAGGTGAAGTAGGCGTTGGCCATGTTGGAGATGTCGGTGAACGAGGTCCCCGGCTGGTTGGTGACGATCGTGCCGAGCGGGATCGGCGTGCCGGTCGCGACCACCCCGGGCTTGGTGCCGCACTGCGAGGTGCTGACCGCCGCGGTGCTCGGCGTGCCGGTGCTCGTGCCGGCCGGCGTGCTGGGCGAGGAACTGGGCGACGCGCTGCTGCACGCGGCCGCGGCGCCCGCGGTCAGCGCGGCGGCCCCGGCCAGCGCGACCGCTCTCCGCGCCCGCGAGATATCGATATGCCTTCTCATATGTCCCCATTCCAGAGTGCGTGAACGTAATTCGACGGTGACCACGACCTTGATCGCGTCCGGCGGCCTGCTCATGGCGAATTCGAATGCCTCGATCGTGCGGGCGAGCGGGAAATGGTGCGTGAAAAGCCCGGCGAGCGACGCGGTGTGCGCCGAGATCAGCCGTATCGCCCGCCGGAAATCTTCGGCCGTCGCGCAACTGGAGCCGATGACGTCGATCTCCTTTTCCGGGAAGGCGCCGGGACGGACCGCCGCGGTGCCCGAGGACATGCCGACCACGACGACCCGGCCCGCCGCCGACACCATCTCGATCGCCTGCGGCAGCACGCCGGGCTCGCCGCTGGTCTCCAGCACCAGCGGCGGTCCCTCGCCGCCGGTCCAGTCGCAGACCTGCTCGCGCAGCCCCGCTGCCGCCGGCGGCGCCGTGAGCTCGGCGCCGAGCCGCCTGGCCAGGTCACGCCGGGCCGGCACCGGGTCCACCGACAGCACCCGCGCGCCCGCGCTCGCGGCGGCCAGCGCCGTCGCCAGGCCGATCGGCCCGGCGCCGAAGATCACCACCTGCTCGCCAGGTGCCGGCCGGGCCCGGGACAGGGCGTGCACGGCCACCGAGGCGGGCTCGACGAAGGCGGCGCAGTCCGGCTGCACCTGCTCGCCCACCGGGAAGACGTTGGCCGCAGGGACTTCGAGGCGTCCGGCCAGGCCGCCGTCGAGGTGCACGCCGACCAGCCGGAGCTGCGCGCAGGCGTTCGGCCTGCCGGCCCGGCACGGATAGCAGCCGCCGCAGGCCACCAGCGGCCAGACCGCCACCCGGTCCCCGGCCGTGACGGCCGCCGCGTCCCCCGGATCGGCCACGACCGCGGACACCTCGTGACCCTGAATGCGCGGATAGAAGTCGGCCACGCCGGAAAGCGCGCCCACGTCGCCGGAATACAGGTGGAAGTCCGAGCCGCAGATCCCGACCGCCTCGGGAGCGAGGATAACGTTTCCGGCACGGGCGGGTCCCGGCTCTGCAACGTCCTCGATCGCCATCTGACCGGGTGATCTGGTTACTGCGGCGAGCACATGCGGAACCCTCTCATTCGGCGGGCAGCCGGGAAGCCGCGCAATACTTCCTGCTGAAGCGGAGATTTCCACCAAAGGCGCGCCGGGACAATGACGCGGTCCCCAAACAAGGCCGCCCGATACCTGAGCCAGACCACAAGCCGGCCCGCGCAGCACCGTTCGTTCCGGTAATCGGGCGTTGTCTCGGCCCAGCCCGGCCTCGGCGCGGAGCAGGGCGGCCACCTCGGTGCGCTCCCAGGTGAAGGTGGGCTCGTCGCGGCCGAAGTGACCGTAGGCGGCGGTCGGCTTGTAGATGGGGCGGCGCAGGTCCAGCGCCTGCAGCAGCGCGGCCGGGCGCAGGTCGAAGTGCTCGCGGACCAGGTCGGCGATCCGCTGCCTGGGGACCTTCTCGGTGCCGAAGGTCTCGATGAGCAGCGACAGCGGCCGCGCGACGCCGATCGCGTAGGCCACCTGCACCTCGGCGCGGTCGGCGAGCCCGGCGGCCACGATGTTCTTGGCCACGTGCCGCGCCGCGTAGCAGGCGGACCTGTCCACCTTCGTCGGGTCCTTGCCGGAGAACGCGCCGCCGCCGTGCCTGGCGAACCCGCCGTAGGTGTCGACGATGATCTTGCGCCCGGTCAGGCCGGTGTCGCCGACCGGGCCGCCGATGACGAACCGCCCGGTCGGGTTGACGTAGAACTGCCTGCGCAGCGAGACCGGGTCGTACAGGTCCGGCGGCAGCACCGGCGTGACCACCTGCTCCCACAGCGCGTCCGGGAGCTTGGCCTCCACCCCGTCCTCGTGCTGGGTGGAGATGAGCACCTTCGCCACGGCCGCCGGCCGGCCCGCCTCGTCGTAGCGCACCGTCACCTGGGTCTTGCCGTCCGGCCGCAGGAACGGCAGCAGCCCGTTGCGCCGCACCTCGGCGAGCCGCCGCGCCAGCTTGTGCGCGAGCACGATCGGCATCGGCATCAGCTCGGGGGTCTCGTTGGTGGCGTAGCCGAACATCATGCCCTGGTCGCCGGCGCCGTGGCTGTCCAGCGGGTCGCTGCTGCCGGCCCGGGCGTCGTAGGACTCGGCCACGCCGCGGGCGATGTCCGGCGACTGCCGGTCCAGCGCGACGAGCACGCCGACCGCGCGGCCGTCGAAGCCGCACTCGCCGTTGTCGTAGCCGATCTCGCAGATCGTCTCGCGGGCGATGCCGGCGAAGTCGAGCGCCGCCGCGGTGCTGATCTCGCCGGCCAGCACCACCAGCCCGGTGGTGAGCAGGGTCTCGACGGCGACCCGGGACTGCGGGTCGGCGGCCAGCGCGGCGTCCACCACCGCGTCCGAGATCTGGTCGGCCACCTTGTCCGGGTGCCCCTCGGTCACCGACTCCGAGGTGAACAGGAAGCCCTCGCTCATGAGATCTCCTCTCGGACCGCCGCGGCGCCGGCCACCATGGCGCGCAGCTTCTCCCGCGCCACCTGCGGGGCGAGGTGCCGCAGCCCGCAGTCGGGGTTGATCATCAGCCGGTCGGCCGGCACGTACTCCAGCGCCCGGCGTATCCGCGATGCGACAAGCTCGGCCGTCTCGACCTCGGGCGTCTTGACGTCGACCACGCCGAACCCGAGCCACCTGTCCCACTCGTGCTGCTTGAGCAGCGCCAGGTCGTCCAGGCCCTTGCGGGCGAACTCGAGGACCAGCTGGTCCACCCGGGCCCGCTTGACCGCGGGGAACAGGAAGTCGTAGTGCCCCTCCCAGGACGGGCGCGCGTACCTGTTCCCGTAGCAGACGTGCAGCGCCCAGGTGGCCGGCACCTCGTCGACCACGATGTTGACCGCCTCGATCGCCAGCTCGACGGCCTCCGGGTACCCGGCGAGGAACGGCTCGTCGATCTGCAGGAAGTCCGCGCCGGCCTCGGCCAGCGCCCGGGCCTCGGCGTTCAGCCGCCGCGCCAGCGCGCGGACCAGGTCGCCCGGCTCGGCGTAGGCGGCGTCGCGGATCCGCCGCGACAGCGAGAACGGCCCGGTGAACGAGAACTTCACCGGCCGGTCGGTGAGCGTCCTGGTGAACCGGAAGTCGTCGGCGAGCCCGAGGCTCGGCTCGTCGGTCTCCGGCAGCGGCCTGGTGACCTCCGCCTCGTAGTAGTCGTAGTAGTCGGTCTTGGCCCGCTGCGGGATGTGCACGCCGGGGATCCGGGCCAGGAAGTAGTCGACGTCGTTGTCCCGGCGCAGCTCGCCGTCGCTGACGATGTCGATGCCGGCCAGCTCCTGGTCCTTGACCGCCGCCTTGATCGCGACCTCGTGGATCTCGCTCAGGTGCTGCGCGCTGATCCGGCGCTGGTAGTACTCGGTCTTCAGCCGCTCCAGCCACTCCGGCACCGAGTACGAGCCGACCACCGTCGTCGGCAGCAGCACCGTGGCCTCCATCAGTCCCTTGCCTGCGCGGTGAGCGTGGTGATGTTCGAGCCCGGCCGCTGCCGGAACGGGGTGAACTGCACGCCGAAGCTCCTGCGGTTGGCGACCAGCTGCAGCAGCGGCCCGTTCACCCAGTTGACGACCGACCCGTCGTACTTGCCCGGGCCGTAGAAGCCGGTGCGGTACTGGCGGGTGCCGGTGGTGAACAGGTCATGGCACTGCACCCGGCCGTAGGGGTGCAGCAGCGGCAGCGTCCCGGTGAAGCTGGCGACCGCGCCGTTGCTGACGTGCACCCGGACGTCTCCCTGCGCCTCGACCAGCGGGCGCAGCACCTCGCCGGTCAGTGACGGGCTGACCTGGTAGCCGTCCAGCCCCTGCAGCGGCACGTACCGTTCGCGCAGCCGCAGCGCCTGCCACACCGACCGCCAGAACTCCACCGCCCGGCCCGGGTCGGCGAAGTGCTCCGGCGCGGATTCGCTGAGCAGCTCGGGCCCAATCCGCAGCAGCCGGTCGATGAGGGCCGTCAGCTCGCCGCGGGTCACGCCGAAGGCGGCCGCGATCGCGTCGGTGTCGTCGTCGCCCAGGTACGCCTGCGTCTCGACCAGGTACATGCGGCCGCCGATGCAGGCCACCTCGTCGGTGGGCAGGTTGTCGTACACGTTGGAGATGTAGACGAGGAACGCCTTGCCCGCCAGGAAGCCGAGCGTGATGCCGGGCCGGGTCGCCTCGACGACCAGCGCGCTGACCCGGTCGCCGTGGTGGGCCACGGCCCGCCGGGCCCTTTCCAGGACGTGGGCCGAGTAGTCGCCCATCAGGTAGCGCAGCCTGCGGTAGTAGTCGCGGCCGTGCCTGGCGTCCAGCCGCGCGAACTCGTCCAGCCAGGTGCGGGCCTGGTTGCCGTTCCCGACGCCGAGCTCCAGCACGTACAGCTCGTCGGGCAGCGCCCGCCGCTGCGCGAGATCGTCCCAGATCCGGAACAGCTCGAGGATCAGCTCCCCGGCCGCCGCGGTGTTGCGGGCGTCGGAGGTCCCGCCGGGCAGCGACTGCTCGTACTCCCGGCCCGTGGCCCGCTCCCAGGCCGACAGCGCCTGCCAGTACAGCATGTTGAACCGCCAGATGCAGCTTTCCCTGCCCGGCACCCAGTCCTCCAGGGCGAGGCCGGGCGCCGGTCCGGCCAGCGCCTGCTTGACCGCGGCGCCGGGATCGATGTCGCCGGCGCGGCGCAGGTCGACGGCGATCTCCACCGCGTCGCCCGCGACCGGCCTGCAGGCCACCGGCTCGCGGAAGTTGCCGCGGTACTGGATCCAGTCGCACACCACGCGCGTCCGGGACAGGTCGGCGGCCGAGGTGCACACCGCCTCGATGAGCGGGCCGACCGCCGAGCGCGCCGCCGCGGACTCGCGCAGCTTGGCCACCGGCCGCAGGTCAACGTCCATGATCGCCTGCCCGGATCCCGGCGCTGTCCAGGATGGCCGGGACGACGTGCTCGTTGCCCGCGGCGAACAGGTGCACCCCGGCCACGCCCTCGATGTCGCGCACCTGCTGGACGAGCTCGGCGGCGAGCTTGGCCGCCTCGTCGGCGAACCGGTCCGCCGGGCCGGCGGTCAGCCTGCGGTACACGTCGTCGGGGACGACCACGCCCGGCACCTTCTCCCGCATGTAATCCAGGGCGCGCCGGGACCGGACCGCGCCGATGCCGGCCAGGACGTGGCACCGCCGGTGCAGGCCGAGGTCGCGGACCCGCGCCATCCAGCTGCCGAACACGCCGATGTCGAACACGTACTGGGTCTGCACGAACTGCGCGCCCGCGGCGACCTTCTTGGCGAGCCGGTCCGCGCGGAAGTCCCGCGGCGGCGCGGACGGGTTCTCCACCGCGCCGAGGAAGCAATCCGGCGGCGGGCGCAGCCGCCGCCCGGACAGCAGCACGCCGTCGTCGCGCATGGCGCGCAGCGTCCACAGCAGCTGCACGCTGTCCAGGTCGAACACCGGCTTGGCGCCGGGGTGGTCGCCGAACCTGGGATGGTCGCCGGTCATCACCAGCACGTTGCGGATGCCGAGCGCGCAGGCGCCGAGCAGGTCGGACTGCAGCGCGATGCGGTTGCGGTCCCGGCAGGTCATCTGCATGACCGGCTCGAGGCCTGCCGCCTGCGCGGCCAGGCTGCCGGCCCAGCTGGCCAGCCGCACGCTCGAGCCCTGGTTGTCGGTGACGTTGACCGCGTCCACCCAGTCCCGCAGCACCGCCGCCGCCGCCGTGACCGGCCCGGTGTCGGCGCCGCGCGGCGGGCTGATCTCCGCGGTCACCGCGAAGCCGCCTGAGTTCAGGCGCTCCCGCAGGCTCATCGCGCCGCGCCCCGGACCGGGGCCCGGTCGCCCGCCGTCCACAGGTCCTCGTCGCGGCCCTGCCAGTAGCTCAGCCACGAGCTGGTGCCCCAGCGGCGGTTGTCGGCGGGCCGGTGCAGCAGCCGCAGGTCCGCCGCGCGGCCCTGGGCGGCGGCGCGCTCGTAGGCCTCGACCCAGACGCAGCGCCGGTCCGGGTACACCTCGCAGCCGCCGTCGGCGGCCACGCCGCCGCACGGCCCGTTGCGCAGTTCCTTCGGGCAGCCCATCGGGCACACGTACCCGGTGACCGGCAGCGCACACTGGCCGCACATCCTGCAGCCGAACAGCGCCTGCTTGGCCTGCCGCTCCGCCTGCGTGAACAGCGGGCGGGCCAGCCCGGACGCCTCGATCCTGGCGCTGAGCCAGCGCAGCGCGGCGTTCGGGCGCAGCCACCGCTGCACCCGGTAGGCGGCGCGGACTCCCAGCCGCGGGTGCGTCGGAATCGGGGGCCTGGCGCTCGATGCGCTCACCGCGGATAAGCCGCTCGCGATTGACGAATTCTCACGCCTCGGTTACAAATGAATTCCGGTAGGCTTCTTTGGCGCAGCCTGCGTCCCATGATCGTTATCCTGGGCGTACGCGCCCGCGGAATCAACGACGGCCGCCACAACGTTCGCCGCCGGACCGTTGTGCGGGCGCACAGGCCGCGGGGGTCAGCGAATTCCGAATGGCGGGGCAGCACAAATCCCAGGCGCTGAGATTTGTGGGCGCGCACAGCGCGTCCGTGGTTTGTCATCGGCCGGAGACCCGGTTTTCACCTCGGCGCGGGTCAGCAGCGCGGGAGCACCTCCGCGCCGAGCAGGCGGACCTGGTCGGTGTCGGCCACGTCGTAGAGGTGGAAGTAGACCGTGTCCGCGCCCGCGGCGGCAAGCTCGGCCAGCCGCCCGGCGACGTCGCCGGGCGTGCCGACCACCCCCAGGGCCAGCATCCGCGCCCCGTGCTCGCCGAGCGCCGCGGCCCGCCGCCGCGCGTCGGCCCGGGTGGGCCCGCAGCACACCGGCAGCGTGGTGGACAGCCGGACGGTCGCCGGGTCGCGCCCGGCCCGCTCGCAGACCCGCCGGAAGTTGGCGAAGCGCTCGGCGGTTCCCGGCGCCATGCCGGCGTTGAACTCGTCGGCGAACCGCGCGGCAAGCTCCGGCGTGCGCCGCGGCCCGGCGCCGCCGATGATGATCGGGATGGACGGGGGGAGGGAAGGCGGGCGGGGGGCCGGGCGGGGGATGCTGGCGCACTCCTCCAGCCGGTAGTACCTGCCGTGGTAGCTGAACCGCTCGCCCGGCGCCGTCCGCCACAGGCCGGTGATGACCTCGAGCTGCTCGGCCAGCCGGTCGAACCGCTCCGCCAGCGGCGGGAACGGGATGCCGAAATAGCGGTGCTCCCGCTCGTACCAGGCCGCGCCGATGCCGAGCTCGACCCGCCCGCCGCTCATCGCGTCCACGGTCGACACCGCGACCGCCAGCGGGCCGGGGTGGCGGTAGGTGGAGGCGGTCATCAGCGTGCCGAGGCGCACCCGGCCGGTCTGGGTGGCCAGCCCGGCCAGCGTGGTCCACGAGTCGGTGGGGCGGTAGCCGGCCTCGTCGGGATCGATGCCGAGGTAGTGGTCGGAGCGGAAGAAGGCGTCGAAGCCCGCCTCCTCGCTGGCCAGCGCCAGCGCCAGGATCTGGTCGTAGCCGGCGCCGTGGTGCGGCTCCAGCAGCACGCGCGCTCTCATCGCGGGGCTTCTCCGATTCCCCGGCCCGAACGGCCGGTGGTGCCTGCTGCCGGGACCGCCTCCTGGCCCGCGGTGTCCGGGCCTGCGTCGGCGAGCGGGAAGTGGCAGGCGACGGCGTGGCCCGGGGCGAGCTCGCGCAGCACCGGCTCCTCGGCCGCGCAGCGCTGCCGGGCGCGCGGGCACCTGGTGCGGAACCGGCATCCGCTCGGCGGGCTGACCGGCGACGGTGGCTCGCCGCTGATGACCGTGCTTGCCGAGCCGGCACCGCCGGCGGCCGCTCCCGGCCGCGCCGCGCGGCCGGGAACCGAGTCGAGCAGCGCCCGGGTGTAGGGGTGCAGCGGCCGGCGGTAGACCGACTCCCCCGGTCCCACCTCGCACAGCTTGCCGAGGTACATGACCGCCACCCGGTCGCTCACCTGCTTGACCAGGGCCAGGTCATGCGCGATGAACAGGTAGGACAGGCCGAGGTGGGCGCGCAGCCGCTCGAACAGGTTGAGCACCTGTGCCTGGATCAGCACGTCGAGGGACGACACCGGCTCGTCGCAGACGATCATCGCCGGCGAGAGCGCGAGCGCGCGGGCGATGGCGACCCGCTGGGCCTGGCCGCCGGACAGCTCCCTGGGCCGCCGGCCGCCGTGCCCGGACGGGTCGAGCCCGACCAGCTCGAGCAGCTCGTCCGCCCGGCGCCGCCGGGCGGCCGCGCCGCCGACCCGGTAGGCGACCAGCGGCTCGGCCACCAGGTCCCGCACCCGCCACTTCGGGTCCAGCGAGCCGAACGGGTCCTGGAACACCATCTGCAGGTGCCGCCGGGCCTGCAGCAGCCGTGCGCCGCGCAGCCGGGTGAGGTCGGTTCCGCGGAAGACGACCGAGCCGGACTTGGGCCGCGGGGCCTGCAGCACCGACCGGGCCAGCGTCGACTTGCCGGACCCGGTCTCGCCGACGACGCCCAGCGTCTCCCCCGGCCACACGTCGAAGGACACGCCGGAGACGGCGTGCACGACGCCACCCTTGATGCCGCCCCGGCCGCGGACCGCGAACTCCTGGACCAGGTCGCGGACCGCCAGCAGCGGAGCCTCGGTCACGACGCCGCCGCCTTGGCGCCGACCGGATGCCAGCACGCCCAGCGGTGCCCGGGTTCGTGCTCGGCCAGCGGCGGGGCGGCCGCCCGGCAGTCGTCGGCGGCGTTGCCGCAGCGCGGGGCGAACGAGCACCCCGCGTGCCTGGCGGCGGGGTCCGGCGGGCGCCCGCCGATCACCGGCAGCGGCGCGTGCGCGGGACGCTCCAGGCTGGGAATGGCGTCGAGCAGCGCCCGGGTGTACGGCATCCGCACCCGCGCGAACAGCCGCCGCGCCGGGGCCTGCTCCACGATGCGCCCGGCGTACATGACGATCACCTCGTCGCTGTAGTGCGCGGCAAGGCCGAGATCGTGGCTGATCAGCATCAGCGCCATGCCGAGCTCGCGCTGCAGCTCCAGCAGCAGCTCCATGATCTGTGCCTGCGTGGTGACGTCCAGCGCGGTGGTCGCCTCGTCGGCGATGAGCAGCCTCGGGCGGCAGGCCAGCGCGATGGCGATCATGACGCGCTGCCGCATGCCGCCGGACAGCTGGTGCGGGTACTCGGCGAACCGCCGCTCCGGCGCCGGCATGCGCACCAGGCGCAGCAGCTCGACGGCCCGCTCGCGGGCCGCCGCCTTGGCCATGCGCCGGTGCGCGGTCACCGCCTCGGTGATCTGGCGCCCGATCCGCATCGTCGGGTTCAGCGACCTCGTCGGGTCCTGGAACACCATCGCGATGTCGGTGCCGCGGTGCCCGCGCAGCTGGTCGTCGCTGAGCCCGATCAGCTCCGCGCCGGCGAACCGGGCCGAGCCGGTGACGACCGCGGCCGGCGGCAGCAGCCCGATCAGCGCGCGGCAGCTCACCGTCTTCCCCGATCCGGACTCCCCGACGATCGCCAGCGTCTGGCCGGCGCGCACCGAGTAGCTCACCCCCGCCACCGCGCGGACCTGACGGCCGCGCCCGGTGAACGTCACCCGCAGGTCCCGGACGTCGAGCAGCGCCTCGCCGTTCACGAGACGCCCCAGCGCTCGCGGAGCGCGTCGCTGAGCAGGTTCAGCGCCAGCACGGTGGCGAACAGGAACGCGCTGGGGATCAGCACCAGGTCCGGCGAGGCGGACAGGGTCTGCTGCCCCTGCGCGATCATGCTGCCCCAGCTCGCCTCCGGCAGCGGGATGCCCAGGCCGAGGTAGCTGAGCGCGCCCTCGAGGATGATGATCACGCCCACGCCGAGCAGGCTGAACGTCATCAGCTGCGGCATGATGTTGGGCACGACGTGGCGGCCGATCACCCGCCACCCCCTGGTTCCGGACAGGCGCGCGGCCAGCATGAAGGTCCGCTCGCGCAGCGCGATCGTGGCGCCCCGGGCGATCCGGCCGGAGGCGGGGATGCTGAAGACCGACAGCGCCCAGATGACATGCACCTCGCTGGGGCCCAGGCCCTCGGCGATGGCCAGCGCGAGCACCAGCGCGGGGAACGCGATCAGCACGTCGAGCACCCGGGAGATGACCGTGTCGGCCGCGCCGCCCCAGTAGCCGGCCGCCATGCCGAGCAGGCCGCCGACCACCAGGCCGATGGCGGTGACGGCGAAGCCGACCTCGAACGAGACCTGCCCGCCGTACAGGATGCGGGAGAGCACGTCGTTGCCGACCGGGTCGGTGCCGAAGATGTGCCCGGGCGACAGCGGCGGCAGGTTCGCGTTCAGCACGCTGCCGCCGACCGGCCTGGGCACCGGGTAGATGCTGGGCCAGATGAAGCACGCCGCGGCCAGCACGACCAGGAACCCGGCGGGCAGCCAGAGCCGCAGCAAGGGGGCCAGGCGGCCCCGCGGCCGCCCGGCGGCGGCCCCGTCCCGCTCGGCCCTGGCCCGGCCGGCGTGCGCCAGCAGGTCAGGAAGCGGCACGCTCATACCGGATCCTCGGGTCAAGGGCGGCGTACAGCAGGTCGGCGGCCAGGTTGGCCAGCACCACGACCAGGCCGAACACCACGACGATGCCCTCGATGACCGGCACGTCGTGGTCGTTGATGGACTCGATCAGGATCGAGCCCACCCCGGGCAGCGAGAAGATCGGCTCGATGATCGCCACCGCGCCGACCAGCGTGCCCAGGTTGAGCCCGACCAGCGTGATCAGCCCGAACAGCGAGTTGCGCAGCGCGTGCCTGATCAGGATCTGCCACGGCGCCACGCCCTTGGCCCGCGCGGTCACGATGTAGTCCTCGCGCTGCATCTGCTCGACGATGTCCGCGCGCAGCAGCCGGGTGTAGACGGCGAACAGCGGGAAGCCGATCGCGGCCGCCGGCAGCGTCAGCGACCTGATGTTCCCGGCCGGGTCCTGGCTCAGCGGGGTGTAGCCGATGGCGGGGAACCAGCCCAGCTTGATGGCGAAGAAGTAGACGAGCACGGGAGCGAGCACGTACGGGGCGATGGACAGGCCCATCATGCTGACCGTCATGCTGAACCTGTCCGCGATGCCGTTCGGCCTGCGGGCGGCGAGCACCGCGAGCAGGACGGCGAGCACGACCGACCCGACGAAGGCGTACACCAGCAGCTCGGCGGTGACCGGCAGCCGGGCGCCGAGGATGGTGGTCACGTTCTCGCCGTTGGTCAGCGAGGTGCCGAGGTTGCCGTGCAGCGCGCCGCCGAGCCAGTGGCCGTAGCGGACCCAGAACGGCTCGTCCAGGTGCAGCTGGACCGACAGCTGGCGGATCTCGGCGGGCGTCGCGTTGGCGCCGAGCAGCAACTGGGCGGTGTCCCCTGGCAGCAGGTTCATCACCACGTAGGTGAGGAACGTCACGCCCCACAGCACCGGGATCGCCGCCAGCAGGCGCCTGCCGGCAAGCCGCAGGCCCGGCGAGTCGAGGGACACCGCCATGGCGTCATGTCTTCCCGTTGTCAGCTGGTGTAGGCCACGTCCTCCCACAGGATTGCCGGCTGGACGACGACCGTGGGCAGCGGCTCGGTGATGCCGGGGCCGGCCACGTTCTTGACCGCGACGTTGGCGGGGCCGTACGCGAAGTAGAACGGGCCGTAGTAGTTCTGCGCGATGTAGGCGGCCGCCTGGTCGTACAGCGCGCAGCGCTGGCTGAGGCCGGTGGCCGCCTGGGCCTCGTTGAGCAGGTTGTTCAGCTTCGGGTCGTGCACCCCGCTGAACGGGGAGGTCGACTCGAACCTGAACCCGACGCCGACCCCGGCCGCCGGGTCCCAGGCGCCCGCCGTCTGCACCATCGACTGCCACTTGCCCGAGGTGAACTGCGCGATCAGCGAGGCCAGCGGGTAGTTGGCGATGGTGGCATGGATCCCGACCGCGGCCCACTCGGTCTGCAGCGCCTCCGTGGTCTCCTCCGCGACCAGGTTCTGGATCGTGCCCAGCTTGATCGTGACCTTGTTCAGCCCGGTCTGCTGGACCAGCGACTTGGCCAGGGCCGGGTCGTACTCCTGGTAACCCGGGACCTTCGGCTCGTTGCAGATCCCGCCGGGCCCGGTGAACCCCTCGGCGATCGGGTAGGCGTTGGCGAAGATGTGCGACAGGATCGGCTGGATGTTGGTCGCCGCGTAGATCGCCTGCCGGGCCTCGGGGTTGTTGAACGGCGGCGCCAGCGTGTTGAGCTGCAGGTCGTACACGGTCGAGGGCGACTCGTTCACCACGTTGAAGCGCGACGCGGCCTGCCTGATCAGCGACGGGGTGGACATGCCCTCGTAGACCTGGCCCTCCCCGGCGAGCATGGCCTCGTACGCCGCCTCGTCGCCGCCGACCGACTTGAAGATGAGCGTGTCCAGGTACGGCCGGCCCTTCTGCCAGTAGTCCGGGTTCTTCTTCAGCACCAGCTCCGAGCTGAGCGTGTCGCTGACCACCTCGAACGGGCCCGCCCCGACCGGCTTGACCGCGAACGCCTTCTCGCCCATCTTCTGCACCGCGGTCGGCGAGGCGATCCAGTCCGCGGTCGAGTCGAAGATCTGGTCGATGAACGCGCCGTCGGGCAGCGCGAGGTTGACCACCACCGTGTACGGGCCCGGGTCGGTGACGGACTTGACCGGCCAGGTCGGCTTGCAGGTGCACGTCGACTTCAGGTCGCGGTCGATGTTCCACACCACGGCGGCGGCGTTGAACGGCGTGCCGTCGGTGAACTTCACCCCCTGGCGGATGTCGATCGTGATCGTCTTGCCGCCGTCGGAGAAGGAGTACCCGGTGGCCAGGTCGGGAATGATCGCCCCCTTCGGCCCGAGCTCGAACAGCTCGCCGTAGATGGCGTTCATCTGGCTCTGGGTGGCGGCGCCGTTGATGTTCGTCGCCGGGTCCAGCCCGGCCGGCCAGTCCCCCGAGTAGCCGGTCCACTCGAGCACGGTGAGCGACCCGCCGGCGCGCGGCGCGCCGCTGGCCGCCGCCTGCGTGCTCGTCGAGGTGCTGCCGCTGCTGCACGCGGCCGCCGCCAGCGCCAGCGCCACGGCCAGCGCCCCGGCACCGTATCTGCGCGCCTGCCTTCGCGGTATTGAGCCGAGCATCATCGCATCACCCACTCGATGTTCAGGCACCCAGAAAGTATGTGACAAGAAGAAAGTCGAGCGTCTAACGATTTGTCTTGGATAGTAGGATCCGCCCGGGCGCGCTGCAAGGGCCGACCGGGCGCGGCGCGCGGCGGGCGGCGCGCCTTGTCCCCGCGCCTGCCCGCGCGCCGGTCGGGGTTGTGCCGCACCCACAATGGCGGCCGCGGCGCCGCCCGCGCCGGGCGGGCTCGGCTGGGCAGCGGTGCTCAGTCCCGGACGGCGTCCTCGCGCCGGTGCCCGGCCGCCAGCTCGACGAGCGCGGACGGGTCGAGCTCGGCCGCGCGCACCGACGCGACCCGGCACGGGGTGACCGCCACCAGCGTGGAGGTCCTGACGCCCCCCTCGAGCTGGGCGCGCTCGCCGAGCACGGCGCCGGGCCCGTATTCCGCCAGCCTCTCCCCGTCCCGCTCGACCCGGATGACCCCGTCGAGCAGCAGGTAGATCTCGCTGCCCGGCTCGCCCTGGCGGACCAGCCGCGCGCCGGCCGCCAGCCGGCGGATCCGCGGCCGGGCGGCCCCCCGCATGAGCTGCGCGGACAGGGTGCGCTCCAGCGCGGTCTCGACCGCGGTGATCACGGCCGGGGAATCCTGATCGCCCCAGGGGGTGTGCCGGCCGAACGACGCCCGCCACCAGTGGGTGTAGTCGGTCAGGCCGGACTTGTGCGCGACCCGGCCGTCGGCGTCGTAGATCCAGTGCCGGGGGAACCGGCTGGCGCCCTCGACCGCGAAGCTGGCCCGGCCGTCGGCGTGCAGGGTGAGCGACAGCGTGGTCCACACCAGCGGCGCCCGCCACTGGATGTAGGGACGCCGCCGCACCCGCCGCGGCGCGGGCAGCGCCGTCCGGCCCCCGGCCGTCTGGACGAAGCGCATCCACGACCCGCCCCGCTCCGGCTCGCGCTGGATATCGGGCAGCGCGATGGCCTCGAAGGCGCGGCCGCGCCCGCCGAGCCGCAGCTCCGTGCGGCCCATCAGCCCGCCGCCGCGGTAACCGCCGCCGGTGATGCGCCCGGAGTCGTCGACGTCGATCCAGGCGCGGAGCAGGTTGGCGAACCGGAACCTGCCCGCCGCCCGCAGCGCGTGGACGTCGCCGAGCTCCGCCGGCGGCGGATCGTCGTACTGGGTGAACCCCGAGTCGAACAGCACCCGGCCCGCTCCGGTGACCGCCTCGGACGGGATCCAGGACAGCGAGGTGACACAGCTTTCGTGGCGCATGCCACCTATGCTGCGCCGGACGCCGCCGCGCCGCCAGAGCGGTGCTCGTATCGCCGCGGGGCGGGACCTGGTCAGTCGCCCCAGATGCCGCGGGCGGTGTCCACGATCAGGCGGAGCTTGGCCAGCTGCTCGTCGTGGGTGAGCGCGTTGCCCTCGACGGTGGAGGAGAAGCCGCACTGGCCGGACAGGCACAGCTGGTCCAGCGGCACGTACTTGGCCGCCTCGTCGACCCGGCGCTTGAGGTCGTCGGGGGACTCCAGCTCGGGCCGCTTGGTGGTGACCAGGCCGAGCACGACCATCTTGCCCTTGGGCACGAAGCGCAGCGGCTCGAACGAGCCGGAGCGCTCGTCGTCGTACTCCAGGAAGAACCCGTCCACGTCGAGCTCGGAGAACAGCGCCTCGGCCACGAAGTCGTACCCGCCGGACGCCGCCCACGAGGAGCGGAAGTTGCCGCGGCACATGTGCGTGGTGATCGCCATGCCGGCCGGCCTGTCCTTGACCGCGGCGTTGATGTTCTTGATGTAGCGCAGGTGCAGGTGCTCGGCGTCCTCGCCGCGGGCCGCGATCTCGGCGCGCTGCGCCGGGTCGTTCAGGTACGCCAGCGACGTGTCGTCGAACTGCAGGTAGGTGCAGCCGAGCTCGCCGAGCCGCCGCACCTGCTGCGCGTAGACATCGGCCAGGTCGGCCCAGAACTGCTCCATGTCCGGGTAGACCTGCGGGTCGAGCGATGCCGGGCCGCCCCGGTAGTGCACCATGTTCGGCGACGGGATGGTCAGCTTGGGCACGGCCGTGCGCACCTGGGACTTCAGGTAGGCGAAGTCCTCGCCGAAGATGGTGTGGTCCAGGGTGAGCCTGCGGCCGACGTGCAGCGCGGCCGGGGTCCACTCGATGGTCCCCGACGGGTTGGTGAACTTGACCTTGATGTGGACGGCCGCCTTGGAGATGCCGCCGATGGCGTAGATGAAGTCCATGTGCCAGGAGGCCCGGCGGAACTCCCCGTCGGTGGCGGACTGCAGGCCGACCTCCTCCTGCATCCGGACCGCCTTGGTGATCTCCTCGTCCTCGATCCTGCGCAGCTCGGCGGCGGTGATCGTGCCGGCCGCGAAGTCGTCCCGCGCGTCGAGCAGCCGCCGCGGCCGCAGCAGGCTGCCGACGTGGTCGGCGCGGAACGGTGGGCTGGTCCTGCGGGACATGGCGAAACCTCTCTTCCTGGAGGGAGACTGTCACAGGCTATCGGGCCGGGCATCCCCGGGGTAGGTCAGGTCGATGGCGCCGGGCGCCACGCCGAGCGCGGCGGCCAGCATGCCGCGCATCATGTCCTTGGGCACCAGGCAGCCGGCGCACGCCTGCCCGGCGGCGGTGATCACGACCCGGACCCGGTCCGCGGCGGCGCGGATGTCCATGCCGTAGCCGTCGGCGGCCAGCGCGGACCGCAGCGCCGCGGCTCGTTCGGTATCGATCATGGGGCGGCCTCGGCGGGCCGGCCGGCGCGGCCGCCTGCGGCGGGACGCGGCTGCAGCGGGACGGCGGTGCCCGACCATTCGCCGAAGATCCGCACCACCATCGAGATCGCCGCGTTGCGCGCGCCGGCCACGATGACCGGCACGTGCCGCGGCGAGGGCAGGATGCGGCTGAACTCGTGGTCCGCGCCGGGGTCGGGGTCGGCGAAGCGGGCGATGCCGCGCAGGCCGTTCTTGCCGGCCCGGCGCAGGTCGGCGCCGCTGCGGCCGCAGTGCTCGATCAGCCAGTCCTGGACGGCCCGCTTGGAGTAGCCGGCCGCGGCGAGCATCTGCGCGTGCTCGGGGCACAGCACCAGGCCGGCCGAGGTCTCCTTGAAGATCAGCGAGCCCGTCCTGCCGATCGTGTCGGCGATGTCCCACAGCACCTGCTCCGGGTCCGGGGCGTGCCTGTTGTCCACGAACTCGCAGGCCCGCAGCAGCGTGGCCGACACCGCGCTGGTCCCGGCGGGCGCGCCGCCGTCCTCGGCGAACGGCGGCCACGGGGACTCCTCCTCGTTCTCCGCGATGCAGATCGACCACCGGCCGGGCACGCCCTGGGTGGCCTGCTCGAGCACGTGCGGGCGGATGCCGAACGCGTTGCGGACGATCAGCCCGATCGCGCGGGGCACGGTGGCGTTCGGGCGGAAGCCGGGGCCGAACACCCCGCCGGCGGCGTTGAAGCCGAGCTCGTGCCGGACCGGGCCGTTGACCACGATCAGCGGGGCGGGCCCGCTGGTGGACTGCCAGCCGCCGCCGCGGGCGGCGCGCTCGCGCATCAGCGCGTCGAAGGCGGCCAGCACCACCGGGAAGTACTCCGGCCGGCAGCCGGCCATCGCCGCGTTCACCGCGGCCAGGTACACCGTGCAGTCCCGGCCGACCTGCTCGAGCCGGCCGATGACCTCGTCCGGGCTGCGGCCGGTGGTGGCGAGGAACTTGTCGACAAGCGGGCGGGACGCCGGGACCAGCGGCAGGCCGTCGGACCAGCCCCGGTCGTAGCAGTACTCGATGGCCGCCTGGGCGGCGTCGGGGTCGGGTTCCGCGGTCATTCGGTGAGCAGCGCGACCACGTCGTCGAGGACCTGCGCGGCGCGTTCCCTTACCTGGCCGGCGGTGAGCACCGCGACCGGGTGCGGCGTGGTGGCGTAGCGGTAGCCGGGGGCGCCGCGCAGCTCGGCCATCGCGTCGGCGGTGACGGTGAACGCGTCGCTGCAGATCACCGCGGCGGGGATGCCGGCGGCCTCGAAGACGATGCCGTCGGCGACGGCGGACGCGCTGCACGAGCCGCAGTCGCCGATGCCGGTGACCACGACGTCGCAGCCCGCGGCCATCTCCTTGACCAGGTCCTCGTCGGCCGGGGCGGCGAAGTTGACCTTGGTCCTGGCCATCACGCTCCCGGCGCCGTGCCGCTCGGTCAGCAGCCTGCCCACCTCGTCCAGGAACGGGGCGGCGTTCTGCTTGGTGTTGACCAGCAGGCCGATCCTGGCGCCGCTGAGGCGCGCGGGGCGCGGGGCGCGGGGGGCCGTGCCTGCCTGCCGGGCCGCGGGCCCGGTGCCGGTGGGGTCGAGGATGGCGTTCGGCATGTGCGCTGTGATCCTTGTCAGTGCTCGTGGATGATGACGCCGCGGAGGTTCTTGCCGTCCAGCAGGTCCTGGTAGCCCTCGTTGATCTGGTCCAGGCTGTAGCGGCGGGTCACCAGCTCGGTCAGCTTGACGTGGCCGGCGTGCCACAGCCCCAGGATCATCGGGATGTCGTACAGCGGGTTCGCCCCGCCGAACAGCGCGCCCTGCATCCGCCGGTGGTAGCCGATCAGGATGCCGCCGGGCAGCACCATGTCGTAGTAGCCGACGCCGGTGATCACGATCGTCCCGGCCTTGCCGGTCATGTCGACGGCGGCCTTGACCACCTCGTTGTCCATCTCGCCGACCGTGCAGATCACCTTGTCCGCGAGCTGGCCGCGGGTCAGCTCGACGACGGCCTCCTTCGCCTTCACCGGGTCGGAGAAGGTGTGCGTGGCGCCGAACTGGACCGCCCGCTCCAGCTTGTCGGGCACCGGGTCGATCGCGATCACGTTCTTGCCCCCGGCGTACCTGGCGCCCTGCACGGCGTTCATGCCGACCCCGCCGGTGCCGAAGATCACCACGGTCTCGCCGGGCCGGACGTCCCCGGCGTAGATGGCCGAGCAGAACCCGGTGGTCACGCCGCAGCTGACCAGCGCCGCGATCTCGAACGGCACGTAGTCCTCGATCTTCACGCACGACCACTCCGACAGCACCGCGTACTGGGAGAACGAGCCGACCACGCACATGCCGCCCAGGTCCTCGGCCCCGTCGTGGAAGCGGAAGGTCTCGTCGAGCAGGCAGCCGATTCCCGCGTACCTGCCGGCATCGCACAGGTTCTGCTTGCCGGTGGAGCAGTAGCGGCAGGTGCCGCAGACCGGGATGTAGGAGCAGGCCACCCGGTCGCCCTCGGCGACCCGGGTCACCTTCGAGCCGGTCTTCTCGACCACCCCGGCGCCCTCGTGCCCGCCGACCAGCGGCAGCCGCGCGGTGCCGGTGTTGCGGATGTGCTCGTCGGAGTGGCACAGCCCGGCCGCCTCCATCCGGATGAGCACCTCGTTCTCCCTGGGCTCGTCCAGGTCCAGCTCGGTGATCTCCCATGGCGTGCCGCCCTTGCGGAGAACCGCCGCGCGGGTCTTCATCATCGTCCCTCCGCTTCCCCGGCGTCCCCGGCCGGGTGCTACTGATTTTCATATCACGCGCTTCTCGTCGCTGAAAGTGTCATATATCGTGTGCCCCGGGCGGTCGTGACTGGTTATGGCCGGCACCGCATCGGCCCCGTCCGGCACTTGTGGCCGGGCCCACATCGCGGAGGACTCGCCATGGACGTTTCGCTGGACGGCAAGGTGGCTCTGGTCACCGGGACCGGGCCGAACATCGGCAGCGGGATCGCGCTGGCGCTGGCCAGGTACGGCGCGAAGGTCGCGTGCAACGACGTGGACGAGGCGGCGATCAAGGCGTGCATCGCCAGGATCGAGCGGAACGGCGGCGAGGCGATGGCCGCGCCCGGTGACGTGACCGACGAGGCCGCGGTCAAGCGCTACATCGGCAGCGTGCTGCGGCGGTGGGGCCGGATCGACATCCTGGTGAACAACGCCGCCGTGCTCGGCGGCAGGGGCGTCCTCGACGAGACCGCGGAGGCGTTCGAGCGGGCGGTGCGCGTGTCCGCGCTCGGCTGCTTCCTCAACACCAAGCATGCCGCCACGGCGATGGCCGAGCGCGGCATCAGGGGCTCGATCGTGTGCATCTCCTCGTCCAACGGCTGGTCAGGGACCGCGGGCATCATCGCGTACGCCTTCCACAAGGGCGGCGTCAACAACTTCGTCCGCGCCGCGGCCATGGACCTCGCGCCGTACGGCATCCGGGTCAACAGCTTCACCCCGACCGCCCCGGACCCGGACAACCCGGAACTGCTCGCCGAGCGGGCCAGGGCCGGGCTGGGGCCGGGCGGGATCCTGCGGGGCGGGCCCCGCGGCGGGCTCGGCGGGCTCGGCGGCCCGGCCGGCGACGAGCCGTGGCGGCGGCCGAGCCGGTGGGCGGGCGAGCGGGCCCCGATGGTGCCGATGGGAACGACGGGCACCCCGACCGACATCGGGCACGCCGTGGCGTGGCTGTGCTCGGACTACGCCCGGCTGATCACCGGCACCGACCTGGTCGTCGACGGCGGCGCCCGGGCGAAGAACTTCGCCTACGCGCCCGCCGCGCCGCAGGACCTGGCCGGGCCGGCGCCGCTGATCCCGCTGGACACCGCCTCTTCGGAGGCTAGCCATGGCTGACACGGTGCGGGCGGCGGTGCAGACCGGGCCGCGGCAGATCGAGATCAGGGAGTTTCCCCGGCCGGTCATCGGGCCCGACGGCGGCGCGCTGCTGCGGGTCGAGGCGTGCGGCATCTGCGGCAGCGACGTGGAGCAGTACAAGGGCAGCCTGAGCGCCCAGTGGCTGCCGATGGTGCCGGGCCACGAGCCGCTGGGGATCATCGAGGAGGTGTCCGAGTCCGCGGCGGCGCGGTGGGGCGTGCGGCCCGGCGACCGGGTGGCGGTGGAGATCCTCATCCCGTGCCGGCGCTGCGAGGCGTGCCTGGCCGGGCGGTACATGTCGTGCCGGAACCGGATCGGCAGCCACGGCGGCGCCAACCCGCCGGAGCGCGGGCTGGGGCTGTGGGGCGGCTTCGCCGAGTACATCCACCTGCACCCGAACTCGATCCTGCACAAGGTGCGCGGGGATATCCCCGCGGAGGTCGCGGTCATGTTCAACCCGCTGGGCGCGGGCGTGCGCTGGGCGGTGCACCTCGGCCAGGTCGGCCTCGGATCGACCGTGCTGATCCTCGGCTGCGGCCAGCGGGGGCTCGCCGCGGTGCTGGCCTCGCGGGCCGCCGGGGCCGCCACGATCATCGTGACCGGGCTGGCCCGGGACGCCGGGAAGCTCGCGCTGGCCCGGGAGTTCGGCGCGGACGTCGCCATCGACGTCGAGGCGGAGGACACGGTCGCCCGGGTCCTCGACGTGACCGGCGGCGCCGGGGCCGACGTGGTGCTGGAGCTGACCCCGATGGCCGCCCAGCCGGTCCGCGACGCGCTGGCGGCGGTCCGCTGGGGCGGCCGGGTGGTGCTGGCCGGGCTGAAGGGCGGCCGGCCGCTGGAGCTGTCCACCGACATGGTCATCAACAAGGCGATCACCGTGGTGGGCGCGTTCAGCGTGGACTCCCGCGGCTACGCCGAGGCGATCCGGCTGATCGAGACCGGCGCCTTCCCGCTGCAGCGGATGCACACCCACACGTTCGGCCTGGACCAGGTGGGCCGGGCCATCGAGACGCTGGCGGGCGAGGTGCCCGGGGAGGACGCGGTGCACGTGGCGATCGTGCCGGGGGCGCGGCCCTCATGCTGATCGACGCACACGCCCACGTGATCCCCGGCTCGTTCCCCCCGGCTCCGGCCGGCTGCGACCCGGCCGGCTGGCCGTCGATGTCGGCGGCGGACGACGGGGCGCGCGTGCTCGCGTCGGGGCCGCTGCGGTTCACCGCGCGTTCGGTCTGGTTCGACGCGGAGCGGCGGCTGGAGGCCGCCGCCGCCAGCGGCGTGGACGCGGAGGTGGTCTCCCCGTTCCCGCCGCTGCTGAACTACCGGCTGCCCGCGGCCTGCGGCGTCGAGCTGTGCCGCCGGGTCAACGAGTACATCGCCTCGCTGTGCGCGGCCGCGCCCGGCCGGATCTACGGGCTCGGCACGGTGCCGCTGCAGGACCCGGACCTCGCCGCCGCCGAGCTCGCGTCGGCGGTGTCGGACCTCGGCCTGGCCGGCGTCGAGATCGGCTCCGCGGTGGGCGGGCTGTCGCTGGCCGACGAGCGGTTCGGCGGCTTCTTCGCCGAGGCCGAGCGGCTGGGAGCGGCCATCTTCGTGCACGCGATGCCGGTCCCGTCCGACCGGCTGCCCGGCCCGGCGGCCGCGACGTTCGGCGTGGGGGTCGAGGCGTCGCTGGCGGCCGCCGCCATCGTCACCGGCGGGGTCGCGGAGAAGTACCCGTCGCTGCGGCTGGCGTTCAGTCACGCGGCGGGCGGGTTCCCGCTGATGCTGACCCGGGCACAGTGGTTCTGGGGCCGGACCTGGAACGAGGAGCCGCCGGGCCGGCGGGGGCCGGAGGCCGCCCCCTGGGCCGCCGCGACCGGGCCGGCCGAGCTGGCCCGGCGGTTCTGGTACGACTCGCTGGTGTTCGACAGGCGCGCCATCCGCTACCTCATCGACATGCTCGGCGCCGGCCGGCTGCTGGTCGGGTCCGATTTCCCGGCCATGCCGCGGGAGTCGCCGGCGGGCCGGACGCTGCGGTCGATGGGCCTCGATCCGGCGGTGCTCGACGACATCACCTGGCACAACTGCTTCGGCTTTCTCGGCGTGACGGCGCCGACGTTATTCTCGTTCCGGAAGAGGAGGGGGGTCGTCGTCGTGGGCAGCACCGTCCTTGCCGAGCGGCCGGAGCCGGGCCAGGCCGAGCCGTGGACGTCGCCGGGCGCGGCCGCGCAGCGGCCGCCGCGGCTGCTGCTCACCCTGCTCGGCGACTACTGGTGGCAGCGCACCGAGCCGCTGCCGACCGCGGCGATCGTGGCGCTGCTCGCCGAGTTCGGCGTCAGCGACTCGGCGGCCCGCGCGGCGCTGAGCAGGCTGACCCGCAACGGGCTGCTGGTCACGTCCAAGGCGGGGCGGCGCACGTTCTCCCGGCTGAGCGCGCGCGCCGCGGCGATCCTCGACGACGGCGCGCGGCGCATCTTCTCCTTCGGCGCGGCGAGCCAGCCGTGGGACGGGATGTGGTCGCTTGTCGCGTTCTCCATCCCGGAGGACAACCGGGCGGCTCGCGACGCGCTGCGCAAGCAGCTGCGCTGGCTCGGCTTCGCGCCGCTGTACGACGGGCTGTGGGTGTCCCCGCGCGACCACGCCGCCGAGGTGATCGCGACGCTCGGCGAACTCGGCATCACCACGGCCACCGCGTTCCGCGCCACCTCGGTGCCCGCCGGGGCCGCCATCCCGGCGCGCGCCTGGGACCTGGACGGGCTGCGCGGGCGGTACTGCGACTTCATCGGGTTCGCCAGCCGGCTGCGCGATGCCACGGCGGCGGGGCGCACGCCGCCGGGCGACGCGCTCATCGCCAGGACCCGGGTGATGGACGAGTGGCGCGCGTTCCCCGCCCTGGACCCGGACCTGCCCGCCGAGCTGCTGCCTCCGGCCTGGCCGCGGGCCCGGGCCCGCGAGCTGTTCATCGGCTGCTACGACCTGCTCGGCCCGCTGGCCGCCCGGCGGGTCCGCCAGATCATCGCCAGGTACAGCCCGGAGCTGGCCGGGCGCGCCGCCTACCACAGCTCGCAGCTCACGCTGAGCGCCGCCCCCGACCCGTCGGCCGGCGACGGCTAGCCGCCGGCGCCGGATGCAGGCCAGCGGCGGCGGGCGGGCTCGCGGCTGTTCCGGGCGCCCGGTCCCAAGGCGGGGGCGGCGGTGTTGGGGCGGGACACAGTGGACCGCGGGGCCGGAAGGGCGGATGATGGCAGGCGGATACTCGCGGGAGGTCTGATGAAGACTAGGGCAGCGGTGCTGCGGGACGTGGGCAAGGACTTCGAGATCACCGAGCTTGACCTCGACCCGCCCAGGGACGGCGAGGTGCTGGTCCGGTTCGCCGCGGCGGGGCTGTGCCATTCCGACGACCACCTGCGCACCGGCGACATCCCGGTGCGCTACCCGATCGTCGGCGGCCACGAGGGGGCCGGCGTCGTGGAGCAGGCCGGCGGCGGCGTGAGCAGGCTCAAGCCGGGCGACCACGTGGTCTGCTCGTTCCTTCCGGTGTGCGGCCACTGCCGGTTCTGCGCCCGCGGCATGACCAACCTGTGCGACCTCGGCGCGCTGCTGATCGACAACTGCCTGCCGGACGGCACGTTCCGGTTCCACGGCGACGGCGAGGACTTCGGCCAGATGTGCCTGCTCGGCACGTTCTCGCAGTGGGCGGTGGTGTCGGAGCACTCCTGCGTCAAGATCGACGACGACCTGCCGCTGGAGACGGTGGCGCTGGTCGGCTGCGGGGTGCCGACCGGGTTCGGGACCGCGGTGAACGCGGGCGGCGTGCGGCCCGGCGACACCACGGTGATCTACGGTGTCGGCGGCGTCGGCATCAACGCGGTGCAGGGCGCCGCGCTCGGCGGCGCCCGCAACGTCATCGCGGTGGACCCGGTGCCCGCCAAGCTGGAGGTGGCGGCCAGGCTCGGCGCGACGCACACCGCGGCCGACGCGGCGGCGGCGCAGGAGATCATCACCGAGGTCACCAGGGGCGTCGGCGCGGACCAGGCGCTGATCACGGTCGGCGTGGTGACCGAGGAGGTGGTCGCGGCGGCGTTCGCCGCGATCCGCAAGCGCGGCACGGTGGTGATCACCGGGCTGGCCGGGCCGGGCAAGAAGACCATCCAGCTGCCGAGCTTCGAGCTCACGCTGTTCGAGAAGCGGGTCACCGGCGCGCTGTTCGGCGGCGGTAACCCGTTCGAGGAGATCCCGCGGCTGCTCGAGCTGTACCGGGCGGGCCGGCTCAAGCTCGACGAGCTCGTCACCACCCGCTACCGGCTGGAGGACGTCAACCAGGGCTACCGGGACATGCTCGACGGCCGCAACGTGCGCGGCCTCATCGTTCACGAGCACTGAGGGCGGCGGGGGTCGCCGTCCGGCGCGGCGGCCAGCCCGGAGAACACCGCCTCGCCATCGGTCCTCCTCGTGCCGTCAGAACAGGCTGTCCGGCAGGCCGAAGTGCACCCGGGCCAGCTCCGCCGCCGTGTTCAGGTGCTGCGCGGCGATGTGCCCGCGATACATGGACATGTCGCGGTAGTAGCGCTGGATCCGCTGGCCCCGCCTGGCCGCCGACGATGACGCCGCCGCGAAGATCGTCTCGACCGCGCGCGCGGCCAGCCGGCCCGCCTGCTGGATCATCGCCCACAGCCGCACGTCGTCCTCGCGGCTGAACGGCTCGCCGCCGCCGGCCCAGCGCCGCGCCAGCTCCATGTACCGCTGCCCCGCCCGCAGCACGATCGCCTCCGCGGCGTCGGTGAGCGCCAGCGCCTGCCCGTAGGGCCGCTGGTAGTCCGGGTGGGTGTACCTGGGCACCTGCGGCGGGAAGACGGTCGGCCTGGTCCTGATGATGTGCTCGTACTCCTCCAGCGCGGCCCGGGCCGCGCCGATCACCGGGATCACCAGCCCCGCGTGGTAGACGCCGTAGATCCGCCCGCAGTACATCGGGTTGCGGTGCAGGTCCGCGCCCGGCGCGGGCACGGTCCCGTGCGTCCAGTCGCCCGGCACGGCGCGGTGCGCCGGGACGAACACGCGGTCGGCCCGCACGCTGTTCGACCCGCTCGAGTTCATCCCGAGCGTCACCCCGTCCCCCCAGTCGTCGAGCACGGTGACCTGCTCGACGGGGATGACGACGGCGATGCGCTCGGAGCTGCCCGCGACCTGGGCGTTGCCCATGAAGTGGGTGGCGTGCGCGATGCCGGAGCAGTAGTCCCAGGTCCCGCTGACCAGGTAGCCGCCGTCGGCGGGCTCGGCGGTACCCATCGGCGGCGGCCGGTGCGGGCAGCGGAACTCCCCGGACGGCCCGAAGATGTCCCGCTGGCCTTCCTCGGGGAACCAGGCGCCGACGACGAGCGCGTGGTGCGCGCCCAGGGTCAGCCCCCAGCCGGTCCCCGGATCGCCCGCCGAGACCGCCAGCATCGCCTGCCAGAACGCGGGCAGGTCGAACTCGTAGCCGCCGAACCGGCGCGGCTGCAGCATCCGGTAGAACCCGGCCGCGACGAACTGCCCGTCAAGCTCCCGGGTGTGGTGGCCCAGCCGCTCCGCCTCGTCCGCCTGCTCGCGGATGGCCGGGATCAGCGCCCGCGCCCTGGCGATGACCGCCTCGGGGGTCAGGTCGGGCTCCGGCACCGGGATCTCGCGGGTCCGCACGTCTGCGTGCCCTGACACGTTACGAGACTCCCGCGCGCCGCGGCCGGGGGCAAGCCCGCGGCGCGGCCGGCCGGCCGGGGTTGTCCCGCGGGACATTCCCCGCCGCCGCGCATTGTGCTCCGGCCACGGCGCGCATGCCACCGCGGCGCGGCGATCTTGCCGTGGCCCGGCCGGGCAGGGGACGCTGATCCTTGTCCGGACGAGCACACGGGAGAAGCCATGGCCGAAGCTGCAGGCACCGAATTCTGGCGGGGACTCAAGCCGGTGGCGCAGGCGATGCGGCCCGGCGCGCTGCCGGAGGCCTACGTGGCCGACGCGGCCACCGACGACGAGCGCTACTACGCGCCGCTGTCGGAGACGGTCGGCACCAGGCCGCTGTGGATCTCGCCTGGCCAGAACCGGTGGTGCGACGTGCTGATGTGCCGCGGCGTCGGCCTGGTGAACCGGCACTACCATCCGCAGCAGGTCTTCGCCTACACGATCTCCGGCAGGTGGGGCTACCTGGAGCACGACTGGGTGGCGACCGCGGGCGACTGGATCTACGAGGCGCCGGGCGAGGCGCACACGCTGGTCGCCTACGAATCCGACGAGCCGATGCGGGTGACCTTCAACGTCACCGGCCCGCTGATCTGGCTCGACGAGAACGGCGAGCCGAACGGGACCTTCGACGTGTTCGACTACATCGAGCTGTGCAGGCGGCACTACGCCGGCAACGGCATCGGCACCGACTACATCGACAGGCTGCTGCGCTGACGTCGCGGCTGCGCCCCGCGGCCGCGCGGGGCGGCCTCCCGCCCCGGCGCTGCGATCATCGGCGCCTCCCTGGTCCGCCTTGCGGGCACGACCCAGGCAAAGCCTAACCCGGCTGGCCCTGGCGGGCCGCGGGCGCGCCACCCGGCGGCCGGCGGCGCGCCGGAGTGAGCACGGGCAACGGATCGGTAAATTTCCGTCACCGCAGGACCAGCTGGGAGCACACCGGGCCATAATCGGCATTGCCGGGTGACGCAGGGCGACGATCCGTTCACAGCGCTCGTCATCCGGGCAGCGCGGCGGGCCAGGACGCGGCCGGCCCGGCGCGGCCGCGTCAATGAGGAGGGAATCATGAAAGTTCGCGAGATCGGGCTCATGGCGCGGATCGCTCTGACCGGGGTGCTGACATGCGGGGTGACGGGGGCAGGCTTGGGGGCGGTCCTGCTCGGCGCCCGGCCCGCGTACGCCGCGGAGGGCATCAGGTACGTGGGCGCCGTGGCGGGGAACGACACCAGTTGCGCCAGCCCCGGCTACACCTCGGTGCAGGCCGCCGTCAACGCGGCCCGCCCGGGCGACACGGTCTACCTGTGCGGGACCACCCCGTTCCGGGAGCAGGTCGTCGTCACCAAGTCGGTCACGCTGACCGGCCGCCCCGGGGCGACGATCGCCGCGCCGAGCCCGTGGGCGCCGTCGGCCGACCCGCTGCCGCCCCAGTTCGCCGCCGACGACCTCGCCGCGCCGCAGGCCATCGTCGTGGTCTGGGGCCGCGGCGTCCACGTCACGATCCGCGGCCTGGCGATCGCCGGACCGCTGCCGGGTGGCGGCTGCGCCGAGGAAGAGTACGGCATCCTGGTCATCGACGGGGCCAGCGTGCTGGTCGCGCACGACGCGGTGACCGACATCAGGGACGCCGACCCGAGCCTGTACGGCTGCCAGACCGGGGTCGGCATCGAGGTGGGCCGTGAGCACTGGCCCACCGCCGGCTTCACCGCCTTCAGGACCGAGGACTTCACCGGGCGCGCGACGATCACCGGCACCGCCGTCACCGGCTACCAGAAGGCCGGGATCGTCATCGACGCGCCCGGGTCGTCCGCCTGGGTCAGCGGCAACGAGGTCACCGGGGCAGGCCCGGACAGCGCCCTCGGCCGGATTATCGCCCAGAACGGCATCCAGGTGTCGCGAGGAGCCTTCGCGCGGGTGGCGCGCAACACGGTGAGCGGGAACCAGTACAGCGGCCCGGCCGGCGCGTCCAGCGGCGGCGTCCTCATCTACGGCGGCTGCGGTGACCCGCTGACCACGCACGTCGTGGTGGCAGGGAACAGGCTCACCGGCAACGACGTGGGCGTCTACCTGTACAACGCCGACGCGGGCTGCGTCAACGCGCCGGGCAGCAGGACCGGCGACCTGGTCCTCGGGAACCGGATCTCCGACCCGGCCGTGACCAACACCAGCGGGTACAGCACCTCACCGCTGTGCGGCTACCAGGCCGGGGTCGCCGACCTCGGCAACCATGACGCGATCATCGGCAACGACATCCGCGGGTCGGGCTACCAGGGGCACCCGTCCTGCACGACGGCGCAGCCGTACGTCACGTTCGCGATCGACACCACCGGGTCGATCGACCCGCTTGTCGTCGGCAACCACTGACGGGCTGGCGGCGCGGCTTCCCGCCATCCGGGCGGCGGACACGCGCGGCGCGCGGTCCCGCCGCGGCATGCCGATGGCCGGGGACGGGGCCCGGGAGCAGTCACCGCCGGCCGTTCGGGATAAAGAAAGACGGCTCAGCTGGCGGCGGCGAGCACCGGGGCCAGCGCGGTCAGGTCGTCCTCGGCGGCGGTCAGCATCACGCCGCTGACCAGCCCGCGGGCCTGCTGCAGCAGGGCGGCGGCCAGGTCGATGCCGACGGCGCGCGCCCGCCCGGGGCCGGCGCGCTCCAGCGCGCGCAGGGTCTCCGGCGGGATCGTCACGCCGGGGACCTCGTTGGCCAGGTAGTCCGCCTCCTCGAAGCTGCGCAGCGGCGCGACCGACAGCAGCAGCGGCACCGCGTCCGGCTCCAGCGCCGCCGCCACCCGGGCCAGCGAGCCGACCTCGTAGACGGGCCTGCTCACCAGGAAGTGCGCGCCCGCGCGCACCTTGGCCCTGGCCCTGGCGATCTCGGCGGCGATGTCGCGCGCGCCGGGGTTGACCCGGGCGCCCACGCAGAACGTCGTCCGCGTGGTCAGCGCGAGCCCGTTGGAGTCGTGGCCGTCGTTCAGCCCCGCGAGCAGCCCGATCAGGCCGAGCGAGTCGACCTCCCAGATGCCGTCCACGGCGGGATAGTCGCCGAGCACCGGCGGGCTGCCGGTGGTGCAGATCACCGAGCGGATGCCCAGCGCATGCGCGCCGAGCAGGTCGGCCTGCAGCGTCATGATCGTCTTGTCCCAGGTCGCCACCGTCGCGATCGTCTCCACGCCGGCGTGCTGCTGCAGGTGCAGGGCCATGTCCAGGGAGTCGGAGTGGGTGCGGGCGCTGTTCGGCGGCTGCACCGCGACCACGGCGATGCCGCGGGCCTGCAGCGCCGCCGCGACCTGCACCGCCTCGCTTGCCCTGCCGCTGGACGGCGGCGCGATCACGGCGGCGACGATGAACTGGCGGCTGGCAAGCTGGTCGGCCAGCGTGCTGTGCGCCGCGGTGACCGGGGCGGGACCGCCCGGGCCGGCGGCCGGGGCGGACCGCGCCGGCCGCGGGCGTGCCCGCGGGGCAGCGCCGGCCGGGGCAGGCCGGCGGACCGCTTCGGCGGCGGCGCGGATGTGCGTGGGCGTGGTGCCGCAGCAGCCGCCGACGAGCAGCACCCCCGCGTCGGCGAACCTGCGCAGGTACCTGGCGAAGTAGCCGCCGTCGATGCTGAACTCGAAGCTGCGCGGGCCGGTGCGGTGCGGCTGCCCGGCGTTCGGCTGGGCGCTGACCGGCACGGACGCGTAGCGGACCAGGTCCTCGGCCACCGCGAGCATGCGCTGCGGGCCGATGGTGCAGTTGGTGCCGAGCATCGCCACCGGCAGGCCGGACAGCACGGTGGCGACCTCGCGCGGGGTCTCGCCGCCCAGGGTGTGCGCGTCGTCGGCGAAGGTCGCCTGCGCGATGATGGGCACGTCGCAGACCTCGCTGGCCGCGCAGACCGCCTCGACGAGCTCGTCCAGGTAGCCGAACGTCTCCAGGACGAGGACGTCGACGCCCCCGCCGCTGACCAGCGACCGGACCTGCTCGCGGATGACGTCCATGCGCTCGGCCGACCCGATGCGGCGCCGCTGCAGCGCGGTGACGGCGGGCGACACCGACCCGGCGACCAGCACCTCCCGGCCGCAGGCCCGCTGCGCCGCGCGCGCGATCGCCACGCCGGCCCGGTTGATCTCGTCCACCTTGTCGGGGAAGCCGTGGTCGCCGAGCCACAGCCGGTTGGCGCCGAACGTGTTGGTCTGGATGATGTCCGCGCCCGCCTCGAGGTAGGCGTCGTGGATGGTGGCGACCAGGTCGGGACGGGACAGGTTGAGCTCGGGCAGCGAGCGGTCCAGCGCGGCGCCGGCCGCGTGCAGCATGGTGCCCATCGCGCCGTCGCAGACCCGCAGCCGCCTGCCCAGGTCGACGGTCACGGCTCCTCCCCGAGCGCGTCCAGGATCTCCAGCGCGACCTGCGCGATGAGCCGGTCGGAGTAGTCGTCCAGCCGGAGCCCGGTGATCTCCTCGATCCGCTTGACCCGGTAGGCGACCGTGTTCGGATGGACGTGCAGGATGCGGGAGGCCCGCTGCGGGCTGTTGTTCTCCCGGAAGTAGCAGGCCAGCGTGGCCAGGTACTCCGACTTGTGCTCGTGCTCGTGCATGCTCAGCTTGCCGAGCACGTCGGCGGCGAACGACCTCAGCTCGGCGAGGTCGGGGACCTGCAGCAGCAGCCTGAGGATGCCCAGGTCACCGAAGGCGGCGACGGTCCCGGCCCGGCCGAGCCGCCGCAGGGCCTGGGTGGTGCGCTGCGCCTGCGCGTAGCAGCGGGCGACGTCCCGCGGGTCACGGCAGGTTCCGCCGATGCCGATCACGACCTTGGCCGCCGGGAACAGCTCGGCCAGCCTGGCCAGGCACGCGGCCGCGAGCTGGCGGGCGTCCAGGCCGTGGTCGCCCGGCGCCACCGTCACCACCACCACCTCGGACTCCCGCGCCGAGACGATCGCCTCGGGGGCCCGGGTCGCCACGAAGTGCTCGATGCTGTCGGCGATCCGCTGCCGCTGCGCCGCCCTCGGGTCGGCGTCCGCCGGGCCGGGCGCCGGCCCGGCCGGCTCGGGCAGGTCGAACGCGATCGCCAGCACGTTGTGGTCGCGGGCCGGGTCGTAGCCCAGGTGCGCCGCCCAGCGGCTGACGTCGTCGTTGTCCCGGCCGCGGCCGAGCAGCAGGCCTTCGACCAAGTCGTCGCGGACCCGCCGGGCGGCGGCCGCGACCACGCGCTCGCGGCCGAGGATCACCCCGCAGATGGTGGCGGCGTGCTCGGTCACCAGCAGGCTCATGTCCTCGCCGAAGACGTTGTCCGCCGGGTCGATCGTGATCAGGTAGGACGGCACCTCGTCGCCGACGAGGACCGGCGCGACGATGACGGCGGGCATGCCGCCGACCTTCGGCAGCCGCAGCGCGCGCTGGCTCAGCCGCGAGGCCCGCAGCACCTGGCCGAGCCTGGGGTGCACCACGTGCTCGCGCACCTCGGCGGCGGCCTTCTCCTCGGGCACGCCGGGCGCCGCCGCGGTCAGCACGTCCATGAGCTGGGTCACCACGGCCACGGTGGCGGAGGTCCTGTCGGAGATGAGCCGCACCACCCCGGCCAGGTCGGCGTCCTGCAGGGCGAGCCCGGACAGGTACCGGTACACGGTGACGAGCTCGCGCAGGGCGGTGTTCTCCCGCTCCAGGTTGCGCGGGCCGGGCGTGACATCGCCGCCGCGGGCCGCGCGGCCGTCGCCCCGCTGCCGGCCGTCGCCGCGCTGCCGGCCGTCGCCGCGCTGCTGGCCGTCGCCGCGCTGCTGGGTGCCGCCGCGCTGCTGGGTGCCGGCGAGCACGGGCGACCAGTCCGGTATCGCCATGCCGCGATCATACGCCGCGGCGGTGCCGCCATCCCTGTGGCACACCACAAACAGTTGCCGCTTCCGGTTGTTGACCTGCTGGAACTGGCCACAAGGGCGGGGCGGCCGGACGAGGCTTCGCGGCGATACTTGACAACTGGCGCGTCCGGCGTACTAATTTACAGGCACCGTTGACCGGGGTTCTCGTGGAGGGACCCGCGTTGCTCGAGTACCGGGACGTGTACGCAGGCGGTCGCCTGGTCGGATCCGGGTCGGCCGACGTGATCACGATCGTGAACCCGGCCACCGAGGAGGTCGCCGGCGCGGTGCCGTCGATGGTCGCGGCCGACGTCGAGGTCGCGGTCGCCGCTGCCAGGCAGGCATTCGACGCCGGCCCGTGGCCCCATGCGAGCGGGGCGGAGCGGGCCGCGGTCATGGAGCGGCTGGCGTCCGCCATCGAGGCGCGGGGCGAGGACACCGCCCGGCTGGTGACCGCCGAGATGGGCATGCCGATCACGCTGTCCAGGCAGCACAACGTGGCGGGGCCGTGCGCGATCATCCGCTACTACGCGGCGCTGGCGCGCGACCTGCGCACCGAGGAGTTCCGCGACGCGGTCAGCTTTCCCGGGCGCACGCTGGTCAGGCGCGAGCCGGCCGGGGTGGCCGCGGTCATCGCGTCATGGAGCTATCCGCTGATCCTGGCGTTCTGCCAGCTCGCGCCCGCGCTGGCGGCGGGCTGCACGGTGGTGCTCAAGCCTGCGGCCGAGACGTCGCTGTCGGGGTACATCCTCGCCGAGGCGTTCGAGGCGGCCGACTTCCCGCCCGGGGTGTTCAACCTGGTCACCGGCACCGGCCGGGTGGCGGAACTGCTCGCCGCGCACCCCGGGGTCGACGTCGTCGCCGTCGCCGGGCCGACGCCGGCCGGCCGCAGGATCGCCGCGATCTGCGGCGAGACCCTCAAGCCGGTCGGCCTCGAGCTGGGCGGGAAGTCCGCCGCGATCGTGCTCGACGACGTGGACATGGACGCCACCGCGGCCGAGCTCGGCTGCCTGTGCTTCGCGAACTGCGGGCAGGCGTGCTTCACCATGTCCCGGGTGCTCGCCCCGCGGACCAGGTATGACGAGGCGGTTTCGGCGCTGGCGGCGCAGGCGTGCTCGCTGGTCGTGGGCGACCCGATGGCGGAGCAGACGACCATGGGCCCGCTGGCGAACCCGCGGCAGCGGGCGCGCGTCGAGTCGTGCGTGTCGGCCGGGATCACGGCGGGCGCGCACGTGGTGGCCGGCGGCAGGCGGCCGGCCACGCCGGTGCGCGGCTACTACTACGAGCCCACCGTGTTCGCCGGCGCCACGGCCGGGATGGCCATCGCCAGGGACGAGATCTGGGGGCCGGTGGTGGCCGTCATCCCGTACGACGACGAGTCCGAGGCGGTGGCCATCGCCAACGACTCCAGCTACGGCCTGGCAGGCACCGTGTGGACCCACGACCCCGAGCGCGGGCTGAAGATCGCCCGGAGCGCCCGGGTCGGCACGTTCGGCGTGAACCTGTACGTGCCCGACCTCGGCTCGCCGTGGGGCGGCCGCAAGGCGAGCGGCATGGGCACGATCTACGGCCCGGAGGGGCTGGACCTGTACCTGGCGACCAAGTGCGTGTTCCTGCCCGCGGCCGCGGCGCCGGCCGAATCGGCCGGCGCCGCGGTGACCTGCGCGAACACGTACCCGAGCTAGTGGTCCTGGCCGGGGTGGGAGCGCCTGCCGAGGTGCCCGGTGGCGAGCAGCACGGCCACCACGACGACCGCGAGCCATAGCAGCGGCACGGCCGCCCACCACAACGCGTGGGCGGCCGCCACGACGGCCACGACCAGCAGCACGGCGAGGAGGACCGGGTGGCCGCCGCGGCGCCGCGGGCGTTCCGGAACTGCGGGAGCCCCTGTGTCCGGCAGGTCGTGGAACAGCCCGCTTAGGTCCGCCCGGGTCTTGGCGTTCATCGCGCGCCCGACTCGCTCGTCGAACTCGGCCTGGTCCAGGCGGCCCTGGCTGAAGTGCTGGGCCAGGCGGTCGGCGACGGCCTGGCGTTCGGCGTCGGAAACCCGCAGGTGCTGGTCGGAGTAGAGGCCGCGGAACAGCGGCGTGAAGCCGCGCCCCCGGGCCTGGCTTGACTGGCTTGACTGGCTTGACTGGCTTGACTGGCTTGACTGGCTTGACTGGCTTGACTGGCTTGACTGGCTTGACTGGCTTGACTGTGCTGGCATTTTCTCGTCCTGTTCTGGCTCAGCGGGACCGCAGCGACTCGATCAGCGAGGCGGCGATAGACTGGTCGCTGCCCTCCTCCGGGATCAGCAGCAGGCCGGCCAGGTACAGCGGTATGCCGGCGCCGCCGATGACGGTGAGGACGACGAAGGCGATCCGGACGAGCGTCGGGTCCACGCCGAGGTAGTCGGCCAGGCCCGCGGCGACGCCGGTCAGCATGCGGCCGCCGAACGGCCGGCGCAGCGCCGCCCGCTGCGGCTGCGGCCCGGCGGTTGGCTGGGTGTCTGTGTTCATAGCGGTGGTATCCATGGCCTCAGCATGGCGCCTGCGGCCAGCCGCAGGCATCGGGAAGATCCCGCGCGCATCCCTGATCCGGTCCGCCGCGTGTCCGGGCCGGGTCAGGGATTGCCCGGATAGCCGGCCCGGGGTCGCCGGGGCCATGATGGATGGGTGAGGCAAACCGAACGCTGGCGGCACGACCCGGTCCCGCCGCGCTGGCACCGCGGCCCGCCGTGGCTGCGGCGCGGCAGCGGCGGGCCGCTGCGCCGTGACCCCGCGGACCGGCTGGCCGGCGGCGTGGCCGCGGGGGTGGCGGCGTGGCGGGGCGTCAGCGTCACGGCCGTGCGCGTCGTGTTCGCGGTGCTGGCCGTGGTGACCTGGGGCCTCGGCGTCGCGGTCTACGTGGCCGCCTGGCTGCTGATCCCGGCGGCGGGAGCGGACGGCAGCATCGCCGGGAAGGCCAGGTCCGACGCCAGGGGCATCCGGCTGGCGGCCGGCCTGGGGTCGCTGCTGATCGTGGTGCTGCTGAGCCTCGGCGCGCTCGGCGACGGCTGGTTCGTCGGCTGGGCATGGCCGCAGGTGTTCAGCGTGGCCGGGCTCGTGCTGATCTGGCGGAACGCCCCGGCGGACGAGCGGGCGACCCTGCGGCGCCTGGTGGAGCCGCTGGAGCAGGCCGCCGGCTCCCCGGCGGGCTCGGCGGCCGGCGAGGGGACCCGGGCGGGCCGACGCGGGCCGGCGCTGCGGATTGCGGTCGCGTGCGTGCTGCTCGTCGCCGGCGCCGGCCTGCTGTTCTCCAGGCACGAGAGCCTGGCGCTGCTGCGGCCGCTCGGCGGGGCGGTGCTGGTGATCGCCGGGATCGTGGTGCTGCTGGGCCCGTGGTGGCTGCGTATCGCACGCGACCTGGTGCTCGAGCGCCAGGCGAGGGTGCGGGCCGAGGAACGCGCCGACATCGCGGCCCGGATCCACGACTCGGTGCTGCAGACCCTGGCCCTGATCCAGCGCCGCGCCGACGACCCGCACAAGGTCGTCCAGCTCGCCCGGATGCAGGAACGGGAGCTGCGTTCCTGGCTGTTCGAGGGCAGGGCGCCGCACCAGGCCGACGCGGACATGACGCTGGCGGCCGGCGTGCGGCAGATCCAGCAGGACGTCGAGGCCTCCTACGGGGTCCCGGTGGAGGCGGTGACGGTCGGCGACTGCCAGCTCGACGAGAGCCTGGACGCGCTGCTCGCCGCCGCCCGCGAGGCGACGGTCAACGCGGCGAAGTGGTCCGGCGCCGACGCGGTCTCGCTGTTCGCGGAGGTCGAGCCGGCGGAGGTCTCGGTGGTGGTCCGGGACCGGGGGCGGGGCTTCGACCCGGAGGCGGTGCCGGCCGACCGCAAGGGCCTGGCCGAGTCCGTGCACGGCCGGATGGCCCGCCGCGGCGGCACGGCGGCGGTCTCGACCGCCCCGGGCGAGGGCACCAAGGTCACGCTGACGATGCCCCGGGCCGGCACGTCCTCCCGGGCGGACACCGCGAGCCGGGCATGACCGCCGCGCGGCCGCCGCGGGTGGTCCTGGTCGACGACCACGGGCTGTTCCGCTCCGGGGTGCGCGCCGAGCTCGGCCGCCAGGTCGAGGTGGTCGGGGAGGCGGACGACGTGCAGCCGGCCATCGAGGCGATCGAGGCGACGTCGCCCGACGTGGTGCTGCTGGACGTGCACCTGCCCAGCGGCGGCGGGCAGGCGGTGGTCCAGGCCGTCAAGGCCACGCGCCCGCAGGTGCGGTTCCTCGCGCTGTCCGCCTCGGACGCGCCGGAGGACGTGATCGCGGTGATCAGGGCGGGCGCCCGGGGGTATGTGACCAAGACGATCTCCACGGCCGACCTGGCCGACGCGATCCGCCGGGTCGCCGCGGGCGACGCGGTGTTCTCGCACCGGCTGGCGGGATTCGTCCTCGACGCGTTCGCCGCGACCCCGGCGCCCGGCGAGGTCAAGCCGTCCTTCGACCCGGAGCTCGACCAGCTCACCGGCCGGGAACGCGAGGTGCTCCGGCTGATCGCGCAGGGCTACACGTACAAGGAGATCGCCCGCGAGCTGTACATCTCGGCCAAGACCGTGGAGAGCCACGTGTCGTCGGTGCTGCGCAAGCTGCAGCTGTCCACGCGCCACCAGCTGACCAGGTGGGCCGCCGAGCGGCGGCTGGCCTAGGTCGCGGCGGCTACTTGATGAGGAACGCGTTGAGGCCCTCCGGCTGCTCGGCGCGCACCGCGACGTCATCCACCACGGCGTGGCGCGGGCCGCGGCGGGCCCAGTCGATCATGCGGCGCACGCCCTCGTCCGGCCCCTCGAAGACGGCCTCGACCCTCCCGTCGGGAAGGTTGCGCACCCAGCCGGTCACGCCGTACCTGCCGGCGAGCCGCCGGCAGGTGTCGCGGAAGAACACGCCCTGGACCCGCCCGGAGACCAGGACCCGATATCGGACCACGAACCAGACGCTAGCGCCCTGCCGCCGCCTGCCGTAACTTGGCGTCATGGCGCTGCCCGGCGAAGGAGCGGCCGCGGCCGGCGCGGCACGCGCCGCTCGCAGGATGTGGACCCTGTTCGAGCCGGTCCACGCGGTGGTGTACTTCGCGCCGCAGGCGCGCGCGGCATTCGAGCGGGCGGGCCTGCGCGGGTTCTGGCGCGGGTACTTCGCGGGCCGGGCCGCGCCGCTGGGGGCGGCGGGCGCGGCCGTGGTCACCGCCTCGTTCTTCAATTTCGCCCCGGCGTTCGTCGCTCGCGCCATCCCCGGCGTCTGGGAGCTGATCTCGCCCGCCGAGGCGCTGCGGATACGCCTGGCGGCCGCCTCCGACGCGCTCCACCGCCTGCTCGCCGGGCTGGAGGCCGAGGCGAAGGCCGCGGCCGACCTGCTGTGGCGGGCGGCGGGCGACCTGGACTGCGCTGGCAGGGTGCTGGCCGCGGCCAACGCCGCGCTGCCGGTGCCCGGCGACGACCTGACCCGGCTGTGGCAGGCGGCCACCGTGCTGCGCGAGCACCGCGGCGACGGGCACTTCGCCGCCCTCGCCGCCGCCGACATCGACGGATGCGAGGCGCTGGTGCTGCGCTGCGGCCTGGACCTGCGCCGGGAGGACATACAGCCGGTGCGCGGCTGGACCGACGAGCAATGGGACGGCGCACGGGCCCGGCTGGCCGGCCGCGGCCTGATCGGCCCCGGCGGCAAGCTGACCGGCGCGGGCCGGGAAGCGCATGCCGCGGTGGAGGACGCCACGGACCGGGCCGCGGCCCGGCCGTGGGCGCGGCTCGGTGCCGCGGCCGCCGCGGAGGCCGCGGCCGCCCTGCTGCCGGTCGCCCGCGCATGCGCGACCGTGATCAGCTACCCGAGCCCCATCGGCCTGCCCGCTCCCGGCTCCATCGGCTGACCGGCCGCGCGACGGCGGTGCCCCCGGCGATGACGCCGGCAACGACCACCAGCGGTGTGATGGCTCGCCGCAATCTATCTTATTTTACGAATGTGTAGTAGAATGTAGGTGTCCCTGGAGCATGTGCGACATGCGCGATGAGAGGATGAGGGGTGGAGCCGATGACGTTGCCTGGAACCGATCCTCGGGCGGCTGGCCGACAGGCCGGTCCGACGCCCTCACGCCAGGAAGGCGAGGACAGGCGTGGGCCGGGTGCGGGCTGGCTCTTGCTGCTGGCGCCTGCGGCCTGCTGCGGCGGGCCATTCATCATCGCGGCGCTGGCAGCGGCGGGCGCCGCGAAGCTCAGCCTGGTCGGCGTGATCGTGGCCGTGATCGTCGTCGCTGCGGTCGCGGTGTGGTGGGTGCGGCGTCGGCGCGGGGCCGCGTGCTGCCCGCCGGAGCGACCAACGCGGCTTGGCGGCGACCGCTGGTCACCGCGGAGCTGACCATCTCCCGACTCTCTTGGTGCGGGCGCGGGTAAAAGGTGCGGCTGATCATGCCAGGAGGGCGCTGGTCCGTGCTATCGGACGAGGAATTGGCCACCTATTGTGTGAGCAAGCTCGACGGCGCCATGGAGGAACTCTTGCGCCGCTACGAACGCCGGATCCGCGCCTGCGCCGAGCAGATGGCGGCGGACCCGACCGAGGTCGACGATCTCGTTCAAGAGACCTTTCTCCGTGTGATCGCCTCGGTTGCCCGCTTCGAGGGCCACTCGGCCTTCGGGACCTGGCTCTACCGGCTCGCGCACAACACCTGTGTCGACAACTTCCGGCGCGAGATCCGGCAACGGGCACATCAAACGGGGAAGGACGACCAGGAGGCCCTGGAACAATTCCTCGCCGACAGCCAGCCAGAGGACTGGGGAGATCCCGGCACGCAGCTCGAACACGACCTGGCGGCCTGCTACGTCGGGTGGCTGCTCTCCACTTTGAGCGCCCAGAATCGCCGGGTGGTCCAGTTGCGGCTTCTTCATGGGTACTCGACCGAGGAGGTCGCCCGGGCCGTCGGCACTACCCCCGACGCCGTGAAGTCCCGGCTCCGCCGAGCCCGGGCCCAACTGCGGGTCGCCATCAAAAACGGCGGAATCTGCCCGTTCTGCGGCTATCGGTACGAACCGCAAGAGGTGCCCGTGGAATCGGCGCCGGGGCCGACAGCTGCTGGCGGCCGGTCCGCAGCATGGCCGCCAGCAGGGGCTGGTCGAGGTTCCTGATCACACGCACCGGGCCCCCGATATGACGTTCGTGCTCCCGGTTCCTTGGCCGCCGGCCGACCGCTCGGTCAGGCGTCGTTGACACCGGGACGGTACGCGGCCGGTGTCTGCGGCTTCGTCACGCCGCCTGGCCGCCTCCGCGGCCGGACCGGACGGCTTTCGTCGCAGGCAGCGCAGGCCGCGGCGGATCCGCAGCGCGAAGCAGATCGTCACGGCGACTGCCAGCTCTCCCACGGAGTCGACGAGCACGAGCGGCATGTTGTCAAGCGCGATGCCGTAGCCGAGCCAGAGCAGATAGCCGCCGACGACCGACAGGTACAACAGCGACACGTCGCGGGCTGAGCCAAGCCTGCGGAGCCGGCGCAGCTGAAGCAGCGAGGCGAGCGCTCCGGGCACGCCATAAACGCTGACGGCAACCGAGAGAACGCTGTGAGCAGTCATGCCTTCTCCCGGTCCCGGTCGGCCCGCGGCGGATAAGCCAGCCTGTCCGACCGCGCTGTTTCCACGGCCATCCAAAAGCAGACCGTCGCGGCTCGCGAGGCTCCCCGCCCGCCCGCGGCGGGAAGGGCGTTGCCGAGGCGGAGGGCGCCGCTGCATATCGCCGGGGACACGGGGCTCATACCGGTTTTGTCGCGCGCCCGCGCCGCTCGGGTCGCCTGCGGGTATCCACCCCGACTGAACCGGACGACACGATGATGGCCGCCCAACGACTAAATGATTCGTGAAGGCATCGCACGCAACCGGCTCGGCTTGGACGGACGGGCGAGAAGCCGCCGCGATCCCGTCGGGGACCGCCGGGCTCGCGCGCCGGCTGCCGACCGACTTCCCCAACCGTGACCTCTGGAAGCCGATCACGCTCCTCGTCGCGGCGATCGTGCCGTTGGTGGTTATTGCGCGGTACCCGGGCACCTGGCACGCGGCCTGGGCGCCCGCCATTCCGGGTGCCCTCATGCTGGCGCTGATCGCCGTGATGTGCTGGCCCTCGGCCGGGACCAGGCGCTACTTGGCCTACAAGAGGCCGCTGTTCATCTTCACGATCGTGTTCGAGCTGTGGATCATGGTCGGCGGTCTCGCCCTGCACGTTCCGGCCAGCTGGAGCGACAGGGACTTCTGGTTCCAGCTCATGCTCGTCGGCTTCTTCCTCGGCACGGTCGTGATCTCGCTCCCCTGGGTCGAGGGCGGGTACCGGCCCGGCCTGTTCTTCCGGCCCGATCTGATCTACGGCAACGGCGCCTACCTGGCGCGCGGCGAGATCTTCGTCGCGCTCGGGATCAAGCTGTTCACGATCGAACCACAGCCCGCCCAGCCGATCTGGAACTGGTGGGGCCTCGAGTGGGCGCTCGCGGCGATGGTCTTCATGGTCCCCTTCCGCGGGATCCTGAAGATGCGCATGCGCAGGGCCCGCTTCCTCGACCTGGACAACTGGCTCGGCAACGGCGTGCGGGCCGGGTTGTGGGTAAAGGAGGCGTTCCTCTACCTCGCCCTCATCCTGCTCGTCTACGGCTTCGCCAACGTGTACATGGGCACGACGCCCTTCACCTGGACGCCGGGCAACCCGACCGGCACCGGCAAGGGCCCGGAGTGGTGGGGGCTGGCCTTCCTGGGCGGGGCGTTCCTGATCGTGGTCCCGCTGCGCGCCTGGCTGAAGACGCGCCTGGCCGAGCCGGCGCCGCTGTGGCAGGAGCTGGGGAAGAACCTGCTCGCCTGGGTCGGCTTCGTCATCCTTATCTACGGCTTCCTGACCCTCTTCATGGGCAACGGGTGGCTGACCCTCCACGGCCCCTCCTCGCCCAACTTCTGGTGGGCCGTCTGGATCAGCGCGCTCGGCTTCCTGATGCTCGTGCCGCTGCGCACCTACGCCCAGCGGCAGGAGCTGGTCGGGACGCTTCGGATCATGATCCCGCGCATGGCCGACCTCAGCGAGGAACAGCGTCGGCTGATGATGGGCCGCCGCCTCGAGGTGCTGGCGGCGCTGCCCGAGCGGGCGCGCGCGGCGAACCTGAAGCTGATGATGCGCATCATTCACGAGCTGCCCGAGGAACCGCGAGCGCTGCTCGTGCGGGCGCGGACCTCGCTCGTCGCCGGCGCGCCCGAGGAGCGCCGACTGCGGCTGATGCGCGGCATGGCGATCGCGTTCGGTCAGATGCCCAAGCCCGAGCGGGCGGCGGTGATGACCGAGGTGATGGGCTCGGTGGCGGAACTGCCCGAGGAGCAAAGGGCGGCGATGATGGCGGCGATGTCCCAGCTCGTGGCCGGGTAGCCGCCAGGCCGCGATGGTGAATGGAATGGGAGGTAATGGCGAGATGGCGATGGACATGACGGACATGGTGGCGGCACTCGCCGGGATGCGCGACGAGCAGCGCACGACGATGATGCGCCAGCGGCTTCAGCTGTTCGCCGGGATGGGCGAAACCGAACGCGCCGACGCGATGCAAGCGATGATGCAGGCGGCCGGGACGCTGCCAGGGCAGGACATGCGCAAGCTGATCAAGAGCCGCACCGAGGCCCTCTGCGAGCTGCCCGCCGACACGCGGATGCTGCTGATGAGCACGCACATGGGCCTGCTCGGCAAGATGCCCCCGGAGCGGGCGCAGATGGAGATGCAGCTCATCCAGGAGATCACGCCCGAGCTGAAGCCCGAGCATCGCGACCAGGTGATGCAGATGATGAAGTCGATGCCCGGGATGGGAGGGACGATGCAGGGCGGCATGGGCGCGATGAAGGAGCCCGCCTCCGGTGCGAGGCGGCCCTGGTGGAGGTTCTGGGGCTAGCGGCGCCGCTTCCGTCCCGCCAGCGCCGGCTCGCGGAGTGGTTCCCGCGCTCGCACGGCCTGCAGGCCTTTGCGTAGCGGTGACCGCATGACGTCTACGCCGGCGCGATGGTCCACGGCCTCGTCCTGGCTGGACAAGACCGCGGCCGAGTCAGCGGGCCGAGCCGGACGGTGCCGAGGAGGGCCGCATCTCTTCCTGGGCGCCCGCGAGCCGACGAGGCTGCCATCCGCGAGGTTACGGGAGGGGATCGCGTTGTACGCCAGCCGGAGGTGCCGCCAGGTCATCGCCCAAACGACGCCCGGCCGCCAGGCCACGTGGCGGTGCCGGCCCAGACGCGGTGGATATAGCCGAGGAGCGAAGCGGGAGAACCCACGATGAGCCACTGCGACCCGTCATGACGTCGAAGGCCAGGGTCCCGGCGGCGAGTGATGAATGCTCGCTGGCCGCCGGCGCTTCCGTCACGCGGCGGAGGCTGATGAGCCGACAGCCTGCAGCGCCGCTGGCGGCGGCATGACGACGGCTGCCACCATGAGCAGTCCTGGCAGGTATGCGTGCGTTCGGTGATCGCTGTGAGCCTGGGGCTGGCGGCCGCCGCCCTGCTCGGCCTGGCTTCGCTGCTTGAGCGCCGCGCCGTCAAGCAGCTTCCGGTCCGCATCGCGTTCTCGCCCAGGCTGCTGCTGGACGTCGTGAGACGGCCGTTCTTCGCCGCCGCGCTCGTGGTGGACGCCGCCGGCGGCCTGTTGCAGGTCCTCGCGCTGCATGCCGGGTCGCTGGCGGTTGTCCAGCCGCTGCTGACGCTGAGCCTGCTGTTTGCCGTGGTGATGGCCTCGGTCATCATCCGGCACCGCCCGCCGGACCGGGTCATGTTCATCGGCGCCTCCAGCACTGTGGCCGGGATGGCCGCTTTCCTGGCGGTGGCCCGGCCCGGCGGCGGCTCGGGCACGGCCGGCTTCGCGGCGGCGCTGCCGCTGGGAGCGACGGTGGCGGTGGTAGTGCTCGGCTGCCTGGCAATGGCCCGGTGGGGCCCCCGGAGGTTCCGGCCACTGTGGCTGGCGCTGGCCTCCGGCGTGGACTTCGGCGTCAACGCGTTCCTGCTGAAGACCGTGCCCGACACCCTGCCGGCCGGGTTCGGCGACCCGTTGCGGCAGTGGCCCCTGTACATGCTGGTGGTCGTGCTGCCGGCCGGATTCCTGCTCAGCCTGAACGCCTTCCAGGCTGATACCTTGTTCGCGCCGGTGCTGGCGGTCATCACCTCCGCCGACCCGCTGGTCTCGATCATCATCGGCGTGGTGCTGCTGCATGAGACGATCGCCAGCGCGCCGCTGGAACTGGCCGGCGAGGCGATCGCGCTGGCCGTGATGACCGGGGGGATTCTGGTCCTGGCCCACTGCACTCCCCATCTCGCCCAGGAGATGAGCGGTGCTCCAGGCACCGCGCACCGGGCACGGATAACGTCAGACGGGTCAGCAGCAGTCTCCGGCCGGCGCGGCCCCGCTCAGCACGGCAGCCGGGCTGAGGGGCTGGTCCGTCCCCGGGGGATGGCCGCCGGCCTCGCCCGTGAGCAGGTGACCGCGCCTGCACCAGGGACGCCGATGGCGCAGCGCCGGAGATCGGAGGCTGGCTGACGGTCGGGCACGACACGCCACCGCTGCCGCACCGCGCAGGAAATGACCGGGTTCGCGTGCTCTGCCGCCGGGCCGGGCCACGGAGAGGTTTCCGCCGGCTCCGGTTCCGGAGTCCCGGTATCTCGTCTTACGAATGCGTAGTAGGATTGTGCCTCGTCCCGAACGTGCTGCGTGGCAGACGAGATGAAGGAGGAGCCGATGACGTTGCCTGGAACCGATCCTCGGGCGGCTGGCCGGCAGGCCGGTCCGACGCCCTCACGCCCGGGCGAGGACAGGCGCGGACCGGGTGCGGGGTGGCTGCTGCTGCTGGCGCCGGTGGCCTGCTGCGGAGGGCCGTTCATCGTCGGCGCGCTGGCGGCGGCGAGCGCGGCCACCCTGGGCACGGTCGGCGGGATCGTGGCCGCGGTCGTCGTCGCGGCGGTGCTGGCGTGGTGGATCCGTCGCCGGCGTCGGCTCGCCTCCTGCTGCCCGCCCGGGCGGTCGGCCGGGATGCCCGGGGAGCGCTGGTGAGCGCGGAACTGACCGTGAAGCGGCGGGTCTCGTCGTGGTCGGCGCTGCTCGAGGTGCTGGGGTCGCCGGCACGGCGGGCAGGGTTCGCGGTGCTCGCGGCGGGGGTGACGCTGGTGTACACAGTCTTGCTTCCGTTTGATTACACGCAGCGATTCGAGCTGGCGAACTGGCAGTACCTGAACCCGGGCCTGCTGACATGGGCGATCGTGCTGGGCGTGGCGATGGCGCTGGTGCTGAGCGTGCAGGTGCACGCGATGCGCCGGGTGGCGGTGGCGCGGGCGCGCACCGGCGCGGCCGGCGGGGTGGCGTTCGTGGTCAGCCTGTTGTCGAGTTTCCTGTGCTGCACGCCGATCGTGCCGACGCTGCTGGCGTTCGTCGGGGTGTCGGGCGCGGGCCTATACAGCACGAGCAGCAACCTGCAGTACTTCTTCGCCACCAACCAGACGGGGCTGCTGGCTGCCAGTTTGGCGTTGCTGGTAGCCAGTGGCTGGTGGGGGCTGCGGAAGGTGGCCCGCGCGGCCTGCCTGTCCCGGGAGTGCGACACCGATGAGGCGTGCTGCGCCGTCCCCGCCGCGGGCGGGGACGATTCTGCGCCGACCGGCCGGCCCGGCAGGTACCGGGCCGGATCACGAACGGAAGAAGAGGTGTCTCGATGAGCAGCCGGGCACGGCAGGTCCGGCGGGTGCAGGCCCGCCAATCCGCTCCGGCTCGCCCGGGGAGGGGAACGGGCCGCGGGGGCGGGCGGCCGCGCCGCTGGGGCTGGGTGATCGCCGCGGCGGTGGTCGTGGTGATCGCCGGGGTGGTGCTGGGGGTGCATGCGGCCAGCAAGCCCGGCTCTGCGTCCGGAAACGGCGCATCTGGCACCGCGGCGTTGCCGAAGGTGGGCCAGCAGGCGCCGAACGGCACGTTCACCACAGTGTCCGGGAAGACCGTGTCGGTGACCTCGTTGCGGGGCAAGCCCACGCTGATGTGGTTCGTGTCGACCTGGTGCTCGTCGTGTCAGGCCGGCACGGCGACGATGGCACAGAACGTGCCCAAGCTGGCCGCCGACGGGGTGCGGGTCGTCGAGGTCGAGCTGTACCAGGACCTGGGGCAGTCCGGCCCCTCGATCACCGACTTCGGCAAGACGCTGGCCGGGGCCAGCTACACCAATCCGGACTGGACGTGGGGCATCTCGTCGGCGGCGCTGACCCGCACCTATGACCCGGACAATTATCTGGACATCTACTACCTGCTGAACGCCAAGGGCCAGATCACCTACGTCAACGGCTCGCCGGCCGCCACGATGCCGCAGCTGCTGTCCGAGGCGGGGAAGCTGGCATGACCGGGCCGGCAGGCCACGGCGCGCCCGCCGACGGGCGGCGGGGGTGGGGACGGGCACTGGGGGCCGGGGCGCTGGTCGCCGTCGTCGCCCTGGGCGCATACCTCGCGGTCGGGCGGGGCGCCGCCGGGCACGGATCGGCGGCGCCGCGGCCGGGCGGCGGGGCCGGGACGCAGAGCTCTGCCAGCTCCGCCCCGCTGGCACCCGATGGCACGTTCACCACGCTCGGCGGCAAGCAGGTCACGATCGCGTCGCTACGCGGCAGGTCGGCCATGGTGTGGTTCGTGGCCGGGGGGTGTGCGAGCTGCGCCGCCAGCATCCCCGCAGTGGCCGCTCATCTGCGTCAGCTCACCGTCGGCGGTCTGCGGGTGGTGACGCTCGGGCTGGCCGGGGACTTCCCTCCAGGCGAACAGGGCCTGTCCCTGCTCGCCGCCTTCGGCCGCGCGGCCGCCGACGGCCCGATCACCCGGCCCGGCTGGATCTGGGGCGTGGCATCTCCACCGTTGTCACGGGCTTACGATCCCGGCGGCACTCCGGACGTGTACGCGCTGATCAGCCCATCCGGGCGGATCACCTACCGGGGCAGCGTCCCGGTGAGCACGATGCCGCAACTGCTGGCAGCCGCCGCACACCTTGCCGGGCATCCCGCCGGCGGGCAGGCCGCGGGCCAGCAGGCCGCGACAACGGCCGGCCTGCCATGACCGCCCCCCGCATCCGTGCGCCGATGCCGGACGGGGTCAATGGGTAGGGCGAGCAGGGTCAAGCAGGGGGTGACCAGGCAGCAGAAGATTGCGGCGCAGCGGGCGGCGGCGCGCCGCGCCCGGATCCGCAACCGGATGCTGCTGGCCGCCGGCGCGGTCGCCGTCGTGGTCGCGGTCGTGGTCGCCTTCGTGGTCGTAAAGGTGAGCACGGGTCCGAGGGCCGCGGCGTCGGGCGGGGCGAGCAACGGTCCCACGGGGGCGGCGCTGGCACAGGTCGTCTCGGAGGTCACGAGTGTGCCGGCGGCCACGCTCGACGCCGTCGGGACGGGCAGCGGGGTGACGGGCACGCCGCAGCCGGTCAGCGGACCGCCGCTGACCTCTGGCGGCAAGCCTGAGGTGCTGTACATCGGCGCGGAGTACTGCCCGTTCTGCGCGGCCGAGCGCTGGGCGGCGATCGTGGCGCTGAGCCGGTTCGGTACGTTCTCCGGGCTGCGCACGGTGCACTCCTCCAGCATCGACGTGTTCGCGAACACGCCGACGTTCACGTTCTACAAGTCCCGTTACACCAGCAGGTACCTGACCTTCACCCCGGTGGAGACCTACACCAACGTCCCCTCCGGCAGCTTCTACACGCCGCTGCAGAAACCCACCGCGGCCGAGCAGGCGCTGATGAACAAATACGACGCGCCGCCGTACGTGCCCGCCCAGGACCTGGGCTCGATCCCGTTCTACGACTTCGGCAACAGGTACATGATCAGCGGTGCGAGCTTCGCCCCGCAGCTCCTGGACGGCAAGAGCTGGAGCCAGATCGCGTCGGCGCTGAACAACCCGGCCAGCCCGATCGCCCAGGCCGTCGACGGGACAGCCAACTACCTCACCGCGGCGATCTGCACGCTGACCGGCAATCAGCCCGCCGGCGCCTGCACCCCCGTGGTCACTGCGCTGGAAAAGAAATTGTGAGGCGCAAACCATGCTGCGCGGCCCTGCGAGGAACACGACGCTGAATCACGGGGGACGACGACCCCGAGCGCGGGCTCCCTCGCGGAGGCAGCGCAGCGCCACCGAGGCCGGCCGCTTCCGGGAGCACGGCGGCGGGGGCCGGCGGTGCTGCTCGCTGTCGCCAGCGCGGCGGTGAGCGTCACGGTGGCCGCCTGCGGCGGCGCGACGCCGGCCGCCAGCGCGGGCCCGGCGTCTGGCGCCGCGCTGGCGGTGTTTTCGGCCCGGTCCACCGCGCCGGGGAGGTGCTGCTGGCGTCGACGCGGCTGACCTGCCCCCGCTGCCTGACCCGGGTGCGGTCCGCGCTGACCTGTACGCCCGGGGTCGTCGCGGTTCGCTCCGGCCGGGGTGGGTGGCTACGTGTCCGAGCCCCGCAACGCGACGGCTCACGATGGCACAGCGAGCAGGAAGGCACCGTGCGACAGGTCGCGGAGGTGGCGCGCCGCGCTTTGGAAGCCGACCCGCACAATCCCGCTCCCGTGACCGTCCGCTGCGCACCGCCGAGTGGTTGCGACCGGTCGAGATAACGGCCACGCGGTGGCGGCGGAGCCGACCAGCTCGCCGCTCACGCGGCGCAGCAGGACAGTTTGGCCACGTCGCTGGTGAAGGACTGGGCGGCGAGCTTGAGCGCCTCGCCCATGGTCAGGTAGGGCGCCCAGGTGGTGGCGAGCTGGCCGGTGGTCATGCCCGCGGTCAGGGCGTAGGTGGCGGCCAGGATCATATCGCCGGCACCGTCGGCGATGATGTGGACCCCCTTGATCTTCCCGGTGCCGGCCTCGGCGACTATCTTGACCAGGCCTCGGGTGTCGCGGTTGACGATGGCGCGGGGCACGTAGCCCAGCGGCAGCACCCGGCAGGTGCAGCGGAGGCCGGTGTCGGCGACCTGGGCATCGGTGAGGCCGACCGCGGCGATCGTGGGGCTGGTGAAGGTGACCCTGGGCAGGTGGGCGTAGTCGACGGTCCGCCCGGCGCCACCGAAGGCGTTGTCGACCACCATGGTGCCGTGCGCGGCTGCGACGTACACGAACTGGGGGGCGCCGGTGACGTCCCCGGCGGCCCAGATCCGCGGGTTGGCGGTGCGCAGTCCGCCGTCGGTGACGACCTCGCCGAGCCGGCCCGTCTTGACCCCGACCGCCTCCAGGCCGAGGCCAGCGGTGTTCGCCCGCCGCCCGGTGGCCATCAAGATCGCCTCCGCGCGCAACTCGCCGCCGCCGGTCTCTGCGACCACCCCGCCATGCTCCTTGCGGACCCGGATGAGCGGCGCGGAGGTGCGCACCGTGACGCCCTCATCGGCGAGCACGCCGACGATCACCTGGGAGATCTCCGGCTCCTCACCGGGCGCCAGCCTCGGCAGCGCCTCGACCAAGGTGACGGCGACCCCCAGCCGGGCGAACAGCTGACCCAGTTCCAGGCCCACGTAATTGCCGCCGACCACGATCAGTGACTCGGGTAGCCGGTCGAGGTCGAGCGCGGTCGTGGAGGTCAGGTAGCCGACCTCGGCCAGCCCCGGCACCTCCGGCGCCCACGGCGAGGCGCCCGCCGCCACCAGGTAGTGGGCCGCCTCGACCGGCTGCCCGTCCACCTCCAGCGCCGGGCCCGCGACGAACCGCGCGGTACCGCGGCGGATTTCCCAGCCGTAGCCGGCGGCCAGGTCCTCGTACTTCTCCGCCCTAAGCCCGGTGACGATGTCGGTCTTGCCGGCCAGCAGCTTGGCCATGTCTACCGGCCCCGCGGCGGCCTCGATCCCCGGGAACCGGCTACTGGCCGTGGCGGCGTGCCGGGCCTCGGCGGCCGCCAGTAGCGCTTTCGAAGGGATGCAGCCGACGTTCACACACGTCCCGCCGATCGTGCCCCGCTCGATCATCACCACCGACAAGCCGCGGGTGGTGGCCGCGATCGCCGCGGCGAACCCCGCCCCACCGGAACCAACAATTGCAAGGTCGTATGGCACGCTCTGTCCTCCTCCACCCTCCGACGATCATACACGATGATATCCGGATAGACAGATGTTATGCTAGGCCGGGAGGCCGGGTGCGAGCTGATGCGAGCTGAGCGGAGAGAGGGACTGTTTCGCTGGCTGCCGCTGGTCTGCGAGCGGGCCGGCATCCCGTACGCCTACACGCTGACCATCTGGTCGGCGGGGGCGCTGTGCATCCGCCGGTTCGGCATGCCCAGCGTGCCGGGGGTTTTCCTGTTCGCCGCCGGCGGCACCATCGGCTACGGGGCCCTGACCTTGGGGGTCAGGCTCAGGCGGGCGCGATCGCCAGCCACGGTGGCCGAGGGATCCTCGGTGCCCGGCCCGGTCCTGCTGTGGGAGAACGTCGTCGCGCTGCCGGCGATCGCCGTCGGCGCCGGCGTGTCGGCGCTCGTCCCCGAGGCGGACGCGAGCTTTCTGCTGGTGCCGCTGACCGCGACGATCACGTACCTGACCGGCCTTGCGGTGCTGGTGTCCGTGACCGCAGGCGCCCGGTGCACGAGGCGATCGGCGGCGCGACGAACCTGCCTGCCGTCCGGACTAGAAGACCGTGACGACCCGAGCCGGGGTGTGGGCCGAACCGGGGAAGGGCGGAGGCGGGCAGGCGGGATGTGATGACCGGTCCGGAGGCGGACGTGTTCGTGTTTTTCGGCGCGTCCGGGGATCTGGCCCGCAAGAGGATCTTCCCGGCCCTGTACCGCCTCGCCGAGCGTCGCCGGCTGGGCGTGCCGGTGGTCGGGGTGGCCGCCAGCGGCTGGGACGACGCGGCGCTGCGCGGCTATGCCCGGGACGCTGTCGGCGCGGCGTGCGGGCAGGTTGATCCGGCCGCCTTCGACCGGTTCGCCAGGGCGCTGGGCTATGTGGCCGGCGACTACCGGGACCCGGCGACCTACCGGGCGCTGGCCGAACGGCTGCGCGGGTTCAAGCGTCCGCTGTCTTATCTGGCGATCCCGCCGGGGCTGTTCGACCCGGTGGTCTGCGGGCTGGCCGAAGCGGGGCTGCACCGCGGCGGCCGCGTGGTGGTGGAGAAGCCGTTCGGCCGGGACCTTGGCTCGGCCCGCGCGCTCAACAGGTGCCTGCACCGCGCGTTCGATGAGAAGCGGATCTACCGGATCGACCACTTCCTGGGCAAGGAGGCGGTGGAAAACCTGCTGGTGTTCCGGTTCGCCAACGCGCTGCTGGAGCCGGTGTGGAACCGCCGCTACGTTGCCAGCGTGCAGGTGACCATGGCCGAGTCGTTCGGCGTGGACGGGCGCGGGGTGCTGTATGACGAGCTGGGCGCGATCCGCGACGTGGTGCAGAACCACCTGCTGCAGGTGGTGGCATTGCTGGCGATGGAGCCGCCGGTGGCCGCTGACGCCGACGCGCTGCGCGACGAGCGGGTCAAGGTGCTGCGCGCGATGCGCCCGATCGGGCCGGATATGGCGGTGCGTGGTCAGTACCGCGGCTACCGGGACGAACCCGGTGTCGCGGCCGATTCCGCCGTGGAGACGTACGTGGCGGTGCGCACCGAGATCGACTCGTGGCGGTGGGCCGGGGTGCCGTTCGTGGTGCGGGCCGGCAAGAAGCTGGCCGCCACGGTGACCGAGGCCGTCGTCGAGTTCCACGAGCCGCCCCGCCTGCTGTTCGCCGCTGATCCGACGGCCCGCAGGCCGCACCCGAATCATGTCCGGTTCCGGCTGTCCAGTGAAGACGGGGTCAGCGTGTGCATGCAGGCCAAGGCGCCCGGGACGCGGCTGGCGTCGCGGTCGGTAAACCTGGACGTGTCGTTTCCCGCCGCGTTTGGCGCCCGTGACGACGCCTACGTGCGGCTGCTGGGCGACGCGTTGGCCGGGGACGCCCGGCGGTTTGCCCGCGAGGACGGGATCGAGGCGGCGTGGCGGATCGTCACGCCGCTGCTGGACAGCCCCGGGCCGACGCTGCCGTACCAGCCCGGTTCGTGGGGGCCGCGTGCCGCGGACACGCTGGTGGCTGATCTGGGCGGGTGGCATGAACCCGGTGTCTGCCGGTAGCGGCCGCCCCGCGGCCGCATTCTCGTGGCGGCTCGTTGGCCGGAACACGAACCGTGATGCCGGTGATCGGAAAGGGCCGATGCCACAAGAGGGTTATCCGCCGACCGGGGCTCTCGCGCCGATCAGGGACGGCAGGTCGCTGGCGCTGGTGGGGCCGGACGGCGGGCTAGAGTTCTTCTGCCCGCTGCGGTTCGCCCCCCGCCGGTGGTGTTTCCGCTGCCGGACCCGGGCCGGGTGCGGGGGCTGCTGGGCATGATGTGGCCGCCGCCGCGGGCTGGTCAGGAGAAGCTGATCCAGGTCCTTCGGTTCGGCTGCTCGTATGCGGGAGCCGACGGGAGAGCGGGTGCCGCGGCTGGAATCCCGTCAACTGTCGCAGGCACCCGGCAATATATTATTATTCGTCTATACGGATTCTTTTGTGACGCGGGAGACGCTGATGACGGTGGCCAACACGGCGACGCGGGCCGGATTCCTGCCGGACGACCTGGCCGGCGTGGAAATGGTGGCCAAGTTCTTCCGCGCGCTGGGGGACCCGACCAGGCTGCGGCTGCTGGAGTTCCTGCTGGATGGCGAGCACACGGTCACCGAGTGCGTGGAGCAGGTGGGCCTGTCCCAAGGGCGGGTGTCGGCGCATTTGGCATGCCTGTCGGACTGCGGGTACGTGCAGGCGCGTCGGCAGGGCAGGTTCGCGTACTACCGGGTGGCCGATCGGCGGGTGGCCGACTTGGTGTTGCTGGCCCGGGCGCTGGCGGCCGACAACGTCGCTGCGCTGGCCGCGTGCGTGCGGATCGGCTCCCTCGTCGACGGCGACGGCCGGTAGCCTGGGCAGAGCAGATGGGCGGGGAGGATCGGCTGGGCTGGAAGGGTGCGGATGCCTAGGCGGGTGGTCGCCGGACGGCGGGTCGGGGATCTGGAAACCGAGATCCTGCAGCACTTGTGGGAGTTGCAGGGGCCGGCGACCGGCCGGGAGCTATTGCAGCGGATCGGCCGTCCCGCCTTGGCGTACACGACGTTGATGACGGTGCTGGGCCGGCTGGTGGACAAGGGGCTGGCCGAACGGGTGCCTGACGGCCGGACGGTCCGCTACCGGGCGGCCGGCGACCTGGACGAACTGACCGCCAAGGCGATTCGTGAGTTGCTGGCCGCCGCGCGCGACCGGCAGGCGGTCCTGGCCCACCTGGTCGAAGACTACGGCGATGCCTCCCTTGCCGCCGAGCTGGCGGCCGCGCTGCGACGGGTGGGACGACGGTGATCACCGTGCTGGCGCTCGCGCTTGCCGCGGCGGCTGTCGCCGCGGTCCCGCGGGTCATCACCTCCGGCCGGATGGCTGCGGCGTCGCCGCGGCTGCTGGCGGCCACCCACCTGGTCGCGCTGACCGGCCTGGCGTTGCTGCCGGCCGGCGGGGTGGTGTGCGCGGGGCTGGGACTGGCCGCGGTGACCGGCCATGCGCCGGGACCGGTTTCCGGCTGCGGGTCCGCGGGCGGCGGGTGGCTGCTGCCGGGTGGGCTGGCCCTGGCCACCCTCGCTCCGCTGGGCTGGCAGGCGGCGCGGATCGTTGCGTCGGCGCGCCGCACCGAACTGGCCGGGATGGCCCTGGCCGGCGCCCGGCCCCACCGGCTGCCCGGCGGCCGGGTGGTGTGGGTGCTGCCGTCGGCCGAGCCGGCCGCACACGTGATGGGCATGCGTCACCCGAAGGCGGTGGTGACCAGCGGCCTGCTTGCCCTGCTGGACCCGGCCGAGCAGCGGGCGGTGTGCGAGCACGAGGCCGCGCACCTTCGGCTCGGCCACCCCAGGCTGCTGCTGCTTGGCGCGGTGGTCGCCCGCGCCTACCGGTTCCTGCCCCCGGTGCGGCGGGCCTGGTCTGGGCTGCGCAGGGAACTGGAGGCCGCCGCCGACGACGAGGCCGTCCGGGCGGTCGGCACCGCACCGGTGCTGTCCGCGCTCGCCCGGGTGACACTGGCCCTGGCCACCGGATCCGCCGCGGCACCCGGCGCGGTTGCCGGCTTCGACGACGCCGATCCCGGCCACCTGCGCTACCGGCTGGCGCGGCTGCAGCAGCCGCGCCCCGCCCGTCGCGGCGTGTGCGCCCTGGTTGCCGTCGGCGGTCTCACGCTCGCCGCGGCCTTCACCTGGTCGGCCTGCGGACTGGCCGCCGGAACCACCACCTGGGCTGGCTTGGCCGCCTGCGGCGCGGCGTTCGCCGCCACCGCACTGCGGCCGATGTGGCCGTCCCCCGCATCCCCTGGTCTTCGCGGATCCCACCACCGGTAACGGACAGCGCGGCCGACCGCGACATATCGTTATTTACGAATCCGTAGTAGACTTGCGGTGGCTGGACATGTCGTCGGTCCTCTGCGGCCCGGCGTGGCCGCAGCCGGTGCGGGAAGGTTTCGGGGAGGTGGCCATGCCAGAGCGGGCGACAGGTCCGGTGTGCCGACATGGCGGGCCCTGGGTGAGCGAGGCCCGGCGTCCCCGTCCGGGCGACGGTCCGCTCATGTACACCCCGGCGCAAGTCGGCACGTCCCCGCCGCAGATCGCCGACCCGCCCGCCGAGGCTCCCGCCGTCCCCGGCCGCCGGCGGGGACTGCGGCGCGCCTGCTATGGCCTCGCGGCCGTGATCCTCGGGGCCGCGTCGGGGCTTGCCACGCTGGTCGGGATGGGATTGGCCGTCGCCGTGTGCTGCGCCGGACCCGTGCTGGCCGCCGGAGCCGCCGCAGGGTCGGCCGCGGCCGGGGTCGGGGCGGCGTTCGGATGGCGCCTGGGCTTGGTCTGGGCGGTCGCACTGACGCTCGGCCTGGCGGCCTTCTGGCTGCGTCGCCGTGCCGCTCGTCCCGGCCCGCGATGCCCGCGGACCGCGCGTGCGCCGCGCGCGAACGCTGACGGGCGCTGAAGACGCGGGCGGCGGCGACGGCCACCCGACCCGGTCGCCGCTCAGCGCCCGGCGATCGCGTGCTGCACGTCGCGCACCACGGTGGCGGCCGGCAGCCAGCCGTCGTGGGTCCACACCGTCATCCCGGCGCGGGTGAGCACGTACCACGGCTGGTCCTGGACCTCGTACCCGTCGGCCACCCGCCCGTTCTCGTCCACGGCCACCTGGTAGGCCAGCGGCGTGCCCAGGCGGGCCAGGTAGTCGCGGGCGGCGTCCGGGGACGGTTCGGTAGGCACCTCGTCCACCGCGGTCAGCGTCGGCAGGCGATCGCGGCGGGCCGCCGCCACGTAGGAGTTCAGCCCGGTCAGCTCCGCTTTCAGATTCGAGACCTCTGCCAGCCAGGTGGCGAAGAACACCACCAGGTGCGGCCTGCCCGGCCCCAGCGTCACGTGCCCGCCTGGGGGTTCGACCGCCGGCAGGGTGATCGCTTGCGCCGGGGTCAGCCCGCTGATCGTGGAATACGCCAGCGACAGGCGGCTGGCCACGTGCGGGTGGCCAGGCAGCAGGGCGGCGATCCGCTTGGCCAGCACCTGCGCCTGCTGGCCGACGCTGGCGTAGGCCATCTGGGTCAGGTAGATCTCCCGCTCCCGACCCTGCTGGTCGATCAGGTACAGCGCCGGCGTATGGTCGACCGCCCCGTTTACGACCGCGGCATAGACGTGGTACTTCTTCCACACCGCGGCGAGTTGGGCCTTGGTGCCGGTCAGGAAGTCCCACTCGTTGACCATGTCGTGCGCGCGCGAGTACGCCAGCACGTCCGACACCGCGGTCGCGACCGGGTTGGCGTCCACCCCCAGCAACTGCACCCGGTCGCCGGCGGTGCCGAGCAGCCGCTTCGCCTCGACCATCTCGTTGGTGGTCAGCGGGCACACCGTGGTGCATTGCGAGTCCTCAAACGCCAGCAGTACCACCTTGCCGCGGAAGTCACTCAGCGACATCGGCTGCCCGAACTGGTTGACCAGACGGAAGTCCGGCGCCGGTACCTCGCCTAGCGGTGAGCCGGGGTCCACGTCGGGATTGACCAGGGCCGCGTTCGAACCGCCGACAGCGCCCTGGCTGCCCGACCCGCAGCCGGCCAGGACAACTGCCCCCGCCAGCCCGGCGACGGCAGCGGCCAGACGCAACCAGCGAGATCTGCCGCGGCCGTCCGTGCCCGGCTCTCGCCCCTGTCTCGTAACCACCGGCCCGGCGCCGGCCGAGGGGGGCCGATGCCACCGGGGCGCCCCCCGATCCGCGGCCCGGTGGCGAGCGCTGACCGGGAACGGCTTCCTGGATGTCCCGGGCAAGGTCATGAGCGCCCAATTCTACGACGCGTTGTCGTAGATGGTCCGCTCCGACGGCGCCCCGGCTGACGGCTTGACCGGGGCCGAGCAGCAGTCGGACGGGCCGACGGCGGTGCCGGTGAGCGGGCGCCCCAGCCGGTAGGCGTCGGCGACGGTGACCACGGACGCCCCGGGGTTGGCGGCGAGCCACGGTTCGGCGGCCTGCCGGCTGGCGAAGAAATGCACCTGGTTGCAGAACGCCTCCCGCACCGCTGACGCGTGCTGCGGCGTGACGATCGACACGACCGCCTGCGCCGGGTCGACGTCGGCCACGCCGTCGGGTCCGGCCGTAACCCGGACCGGGGTGCCGGTGGCGTGGCAGGGGGAGGTGATGCGTGCGGTCCGGCCGAGCAGCGCGGGGAAGATCAGCGTGTCCAGCGCGCACCAGGTGTACAGCGCCCTGCCGTCGACCTCGAACCGGTGCGGGGTGGGACGCAGCGTGAGCCCGTAGCCGACGATCTGGCCCTGCTCGTCGAACTCGGTGTCCGGCCGGGCGGCGAGCGCCCGCTCCACCTCGGCCTGCGATCGGCTGGTCGCTGCCGCCAGATCGCCCACGGTCACCGGCTCGCCGCGGGCCAGCAGGCGAAGCAGCGGAACAAACCACCACTGCGACGTGCCGGTCATGCCGGCACTGTCCAGTGACCGGCTAAGCCGCGCGGAAAGCTGCTCAAGATCGTCAGCCATGCTGCCCCTCCTCTCTTCCCGGATGGTCAGGAGATGCGGCAACCAGGTCGCAGACGTCCGGCTAGGTAATCTTATATCCGCATAACAGTATCAGAAGCAGCAGGCGGGCGCCTGCACGGCCGTGCGCACACGCGGCCGTCGGCAGGGTCAGGGGACGCGCAGGTCGTGATGGGCCCGGGCGAACCGCAGCTCGCCCTCGGTGAGGTCTTTCTCGCGCACCGGGACCACCAGGGTCCAGTGCCTGCCGACCGGGCAGCGCTGCACCCTGGCGACCACCAGGTCCAGCGCCTTGAGCTTCACGCCGGGGATCCAGATCGTGGTGAACAGGTGACCCTGGCGGCAGCGCACGACCACGTTGCCGCCGAGCCTGTAACCGAGCAGCCGCGCGACTGCGGTTCCCCCGGCGATGACGCCGGCAACGACCACCAGCGGTGTGATGACTCGCCGCGACATGCCGTCATCATGGCACGTCCTCGAGACCGGACGGAAGCGGGCCGACGGCACGGCGGGCCTCCGGGGCCGGCCAGGGGACGACGCGGCGCTGCGAGGAGACCAGCTCGAAGGCGGGCACCGCCCGGCTGGCCGCGGCGCGGCCCGGGTGCGGGTGCGGGCGCGACGGGGCAGCCGCGACCATCATCACGACGGCGGCCAGCAGCAGCACCAGCCCGGCTGCCCCGGTGAGCCAGGCCGGTGTGCTGCGCTGCCAGCGCGCGATGGCCGTCATCTCGCTGCCCCGTTTCGCCGATCAGTGCCGTCCCCGTCTACCGCTACGGTAGGAACAGGGCGGCAACAGACACGACGGTGCTGGCCCCCCAATCTCATCGGGGGGCTACCCCCCTTGGCCGGCGCGCGGGACTAGAGGAGGCGGCACCGGCCGTTCGGGATAATCGGGAGCGTTCATGGCGACGAGGGAGAGCGGATGGCGGACGCGATACCGGTGATCGACCTTGCGGGCGGGGATCAGCTTGACGCGGTGCGGGCGGCCAGCGAGCGGTTCGGCGCGGTGCAGGTGGTCAACCACGGGGTGCCGCGGGAGCTGATCGAGGACTTCGGCGCGCGGATGGCGCGGCTGCTGGCGCGGCCGCGGGCGGAGAAGGCGCGGCTGGCCAGCCCGCATCCGTACCGGGGGTGGCGGCAGTGGCCGGACGAGTCCGGGCGGCTGGAGCTTGAGCGGTTCAACGTGGCCCAGTTCGACGACGTCGCCGCCGCGCGGGCGGCGGGGGTCCGCGAGGAGCATCTGGGCCTGTTCGCGCACGCCAACATGTGGCCGGACGACGACCCGGGGCTGCGGGAGGCGGCGTTCGCATACCTGGACGCGGCGCGGCGGCTGGCCGAGCGGATGCTGCGGCTGTACGCGAGGGCGCAGGGGCTGGGCGAGCAGGCGTGGGGCCTCGGCGGCCTGCCGCACCTGCGGCTGACCGTGAACGACTACCCGACCTGGGACTACGCCGAGGTCTCCGCGGACAAGCTGCTGCTGCTGGAGCACGCCGACGACTCGGCGGTGACCGTGCTGGCGCAGCAGGGCGACTACACCGGGCTGCAGGTCCAGGCGCCGGACGGCCGGTGGCTGCCGGTCCCGGTCGTCGACGGCGCGCTGCAGGTGTTCTCCGGGACGCTGCTGTCGGCGTGGACCGGGGGGCGGCTGCGGCCGGGGCGGCACCGGGTGGTGGCCGGCGGCGCGGCGCGGCGGCGCTCCACCGCGGTGTTCGTGTACCCGTCCCTGGAGGCCACCGTCGGCGGGGTGGCGGTGTGGGACCACGTCAGGGACCGGGTGGCGGACTACCTCGCCCGCTACGGGCGGCCGGAGCAGATCGCGGCCTGGCGGGACGGCACGCCGTACGTAGCCGAGCTCGCCGAGGACTCGGCGGGGCGGTGAGGCCGCCGGTCAGCCGCCGTGGCCCGGGCTCGGCGGGACGTCGAGCGCGGGGTTGCGGTCGAAGAAGCCGGCGGGCTTGGGCCGGCTGAGTTCTTACGGCCAGCCGGCGCCGGCCGCCGGCGCCGGGGCGGTCAGCAGCCGGCCGGGTCGTGATGTGCCGGTCATGCGCTCGGTGCCGCGCCACCGGGTGGCCGCCATGAACAGGGTTGTCCTGTCGGTGCCGCCGAGCGCGCAGGAGAAGCAGCCGCGGTCCAGCCGGATCGTCTGCAGCACCTGTCCGCCCTCGCGGACGCGCACGCACCGCTTGTTGGGAACGTCGGCGTACCAGATGGCGCCCTCGGCGTCGAGGCAGATGCCGTCCGGCACGCCGTCGCCGAGGTCGGCCCACACCCGCGGCCGGGACAGGGTGCCGTCCGCGGCGATCTGGAACGCCGTCAGCTTCTGGCCGTAGGACTCGGCCACGATCAGCGTCGAGTTGTCGGGCGTAATGGCCATGCCGTTCGGGAAGGCGATCCCGTCGGCGACCTGCCGGGCGGACCCGTCCGGTTTGAGCAGGGCGATCGTGCCGGGAGCGAACTCGCCGCCGGGGAAGTCGAAGCCCTGGTTGTTCAGGTAGGCGTTCCCTCGCCCGTCCACGACGATCTCGTTCCACGGATGCCCCTGCTTGGCCAGGCCGCTCAGGTCGGCATGGGTCACCAGCGACTCATCCGGCTCCTGGCGCAGCAGCCGGCCGTCGCGCGCCGCGACGACCAGCAGCCGGCCGTCGGGCAGCCAGTCGATGCACATCGGGAAGGCCGGGAAGTCAACCCGGGCCATCACCTCCGGCCGACCCTCGCCATCGACGGCCACCACCTGCTGCGCACCCCAGTCGGCAAGCCACAGCCGGTCATGGTGCCAGCGCAGCGACTCGCCGAAGGAAAGGCCGCCGAGCAGCAGCCGGACGTCAGCCATGGCGCGCTCCGCTCATCGCGGCACGGCCCCCGCGGCACCGCCGGTCACGGCGACGGCCCGGCACAGCCTGCCCGGATGGTCGGGGGGGAGAGACCGCCCGGGCAGGGCTCGGTCGCCGCAGCGAATCCGCCGCCTGGTGACGTGTCATCCAGGCGGCGGCACGGCGGCGGTTCACCGGCGCCCCCGTCGTCTCGCCGACCCCTCGGCCGAGACGACGTCGGTGAACCGCCTGGGCGGCGTCGGAGCGCTCCGCGCGGGCTGCCCTCTGCCCCGCTCCGGCACGCGATCGCCCGATCCGCACACGAGCACCATAGATGGCAGATGGCCTGGCGTCGAGATCCAAGATGGCGTTGTTTGCCCATACCAAGCTGGTGGTAGACCCGCATAATGGACCTGTTCCTCGACCCGGAGGCCGGGAAGCCGCTGACCGGGCAGTTGTACGAGCAGCTGCGGCGTGCCATCACCGCGGGCCGCCTGCTGCCCGGAGACCGGCTCGTGCCCAGCCGGCAGCTGGCCGAGGAGCTTGGCGTGTCCAGGCACACGGTGACCACCGCATACGGCCGCCTGGTCGCGGAGGGCTACGCCGAGGGACGCGCGGGCGGCGGCAGCGTAGTGGCATCCGGGTCCCCGGCGCCGGCCAAGGGGCCGGGCCGGGCGGCCGCCCTTCGCCCCAGCCCCAGATTCTCGGGCTGGTCTCCGTACTTCCGGCCGCCCCCGTACGGCTGCCGGTTCGATCTGCGGCCGGGTCTCCCCGACCCCGCGCTGTTCCCTGCGGCGCAGTGGCGCCGCCGGGTGGCCGCCGCGATCGCCGCCGAGCATCCGCTGTACGGCGACCCGGCCGGGAAGATCAGGCTGCGGCGGGCCATCGCCGCCTGGGTGGCCCGGTCGCGATCGGTGGCGGCCGACGAGGGCACGGTCGTGGTCACCTGCGGCGCGCAGCACGCCATCGACCTGGTCGCCCGGGTCTTGCTCGAGCCCGGTGACTGGGTCGCGGTCGAGGATCCCGGGTACGTCCCGGCGGCGCGCCTGTTCGGGGCGCTGGGCGCGCGGGTCGCCGCCGTGCCCGTCGACGACGAGGGCCTGGTCGTCGACCTGCTGCCGCCCGCGGCGCGCATCGTCTACGTCACGCCGTCGCATCAGTATCCGCTCGGCATGACGATGTCGATGCCGCGGCGCTCGGCGCTGCTGCGCTGGGCGGAGCGTCACGACGCGGCGGTCATCGAGGACGACTACGACACCGAGTTCCGCTACGTCGACCGGCCGCTCGAGCCGCTGGCGGCGCTTGATCCGAACGGCCGGGTGGTGTACGTGGGCTCGTTCTCCAAGACGTTCTCCCCGTCGGTCCGCCTCGGCTTCGCCGTGGTGCCGCAGCCGGTGGCCGAGCCGATCGCCGCGCTGAGGCAGCTCATCGATTGGCATCCGCCGATCGCATTGCAGACCGCCCTGGCGGACTTCATCGACGATGGCCTTCTCGACAAGCACATCCGGCGGAGCAGGCACGTCTACGCCGAGCGCCACCGCATCCTGACCGAGGCGCTGTCCGGCTCACTGGCCGGTCACCTGACCGCCCGCGCCGCCAACGCCGGCCTGCACGTCGCCGCCGTGCTCCGGGGCGGGCGCTGCGAGAAGGAGGTGCTGCGGGCCGCGGCCAGGCACGGCATCGTCACATCCGGCCTGCGCGACTGCTTCCGCGAGGGCCCGGCTCAGTCCGGTCTGCTGATCGGGTTCGGCGCGGTCGGCACCGCCGACCTGCCGGTGGCGCTGCGCATGCTGGGCCGGATTCTCGCCCGCTGAGCGCCGGGCGCGTCATCTGCTGGACTTGGCCGCGCGGCCTGAGCGATTCTGCTGGACTTGGCCGCGCGACCTGAGCGATGCTGTCTGCTGAACAGGCGCTGCGCAGCGGGCCCGAAGGGACGGATCTCATGGCTGCCACCTGCAAGCTGTCACTGCTCGATCTCGGCCGCCTCGACGTCGATGACGGCTTCTTCATCCGCGGCGCCACCGCCGCCGTCCAGTCAAACCCGCATCCGGCTCACGAGCGCCGCCGGGTCGCGGTCGTCGCCGCGGTCGTCGAACACCCGCATGAGGGGCCGATCCTGTTCGACGCCGGCTGCGCGCAGAACGCCGAGGAAGACTGGCCCGAGCCCGCCTGGGACGCCTTCCCCCGCACCGTGTACAACGACGAACACCACCTGGACAACGCGCTGGCGGCGGCCGGTTACGGCATCGCCGACATCCGGGCCGTCGTCATGGGGCACCTGCACCTCGACCACGCCGGCGGGCTGGAGAAGTTCGCCGGCAGCAACGTCCCCGTCTACGCTCACGAGCTGGAAATCAAGCAGCACTACTACGCGGTGGCCACCAAGGAGGACATCGGCGCCTACCTGCCCGGGGACCTGAACTGGCAGCTGAACTGGCAGCCGCTGCACCGCGAGGAGACCGAGTTGTTCGACGGGCTCATCGTCCGGCACATGCCCGGCCACACCCCGGGCCTGCTGACCATGCAGGTCCAGACGCACAACTGCGGGTACTTCATGCTGACCTCGGACCTCTACCACGTGCGGGACGTGTTCGAGCAGGATCTGACGCAGGGCTGGCTGGGCCGCGACTCGCATGCCTGGCACCGATCGCACCGGTGGATGAGGCAGCTGCAGCGCCGCTACAACGCCACCATGGTCTACGGCCACGACGCATCGGTCCTGGAGGAGCTGGCCAAGCAGGCGAGGACCTTCGACTGACCCGGCCGGCCATGACGGCGCCTTCGCCTCATCCTCGAGGCGCTCGGCCATCACGGCGGCCCGCTTGCGGGCGCCTGCGAGCGCGCCGCGCGGTTCCTGCGCGGCTGGTGGGGCGAGCCTCCCGCCCCGCCGTTCGCGCCGCCGGGGTGACACGACACCGGCGGACCGTCGCCGGGGCCCGCCTCATGCGGATCCTGCCGGGCCCAGCAAGCCGTCGGGGTCGTGCACGGGCCGGCCGCCGACCAGCGTCAGCGCCGGCCGCTGCGACGGCAAGTCGTCAACCGGGCAGCCCAGCAGGTCGGCGCGGAACGCTACGACATCCGCGAACGCGCCGGGGGCCAGGATCCCGACGCTGCGATCCTCGCGCAGCAGGCGGCCGCCCGCCGCGGTGTACAGCCAGATGGCCGTGTAGGTGTCCACCCGGTGCTCCGGACCCTGAACTCCCACCGTGCGCGTGCCGCGGGTGACCAGTCCCCAGATGGACAGCAGCGGGTCGAAGAAGCTGACATTGCAGTCGCTGCCGGCGGCGATCAGCGCCCCCTCATCCACCCAGGCGCGGACCGGCATGACCTGGCTGGCGCGGTCCGGGCCCCAGTACCGCACCAGGTTGCCGCCCAGCGAGTACAGCAGCGGATGCTGAACGGTGATCCCGACGCCCAGCCGCACCGCACGGGCGCGGGCCCGCGCGTCGGCGAGGAAAGCGTGCTCGACCGAGCGAGCCGGCCGCCGGCAGCGAGTCGACGTAAGCGAGGGTGTCGGCCAGCGTCGCCTGCGGCATGACCCAGAACATCAGCCTGGTCCGCGTGGTCAGCTCGCCGCGGCCCGCCACGGACCGGTAGACCCGCAGCTCGCCGGGCGTCAGCCCGGGATCGCGGACCACGCCGATGCCGCGGCTGTTGTACTGATCGAGCGCGCATCCTCCAGCGATACGTATTCGAGGTCGCGCGCCGCCAGCAGCTGGTGGTTGTGCGTGTCGGCGAACGCCGGGTACAGCACCAGCTCCGGATCGTCGACCACCGCGGTGCCCGGGCCGATGAGGGAGTCAAGCTCGTCCCGGGACCTCCCGACCGCGGTGATCAGGCCGCCCGTGACCGCGACCGCCTGGTAGGCCTCGCGGCCGGCCGTCATCGCATATGCGCGGCCGACCCGGAAGACCGCGTCGGCCCGCTGTCGGGAGACGCCGGATGCAGGAGTCATGTCCTCATTTTCCTGGCCGGACAACCGGCAGAGAAATCCCGCCGGAAAAAGCGTTGGCGGCCGCGGGGGCCCGCGCTCATACCGGTGGGGAGCGGGTGGGGACCGCAGCCGCAGGCGGTGCCGGGATCCGGTCACCAGGGAAAAGGATCCCGGCACCTCCTCGGCGTGGACGGCGGCCGCCGGGACCGCTGACGGCGGGCGGAGGCGCGGTGGGGCGATCAGGCCTCCCGCGCCGCGCGTCCGGGCTCGTCGAGCGCTGCCACCCGAAGGCGCACGAATTCCGGCACCAGCCGGTCGAGCTGGTACGAGGCGTTCAGGCCGCTCGGGTTGGGCAGCAGCCACAGCCGGGCCCCGGCGAGCGTGCCCGGCTGCGGGCCGCTGCTCGCCCGCGGGCGGCCGAACGCGATGCGGTAGGCGGTCAGGCCCGCGACGGCGAGCACCCGCGGGCGGTGGCTGCGGACCGCGGCGGCCAGGCGCTCGGCGCCGGCCCTCAGCTCCGCGGCGTCAAGCTCCGCCGCCTGCGCGGTGGCGCGCGCCACCAGGTTGGTGATGCCGAGGCCGTAGCCGGGCAGCAGGTGCTGCTCGCACGGCGCCAGCCGCCGCGGGGTGAACCCGGACAGGTGGAGCGCCGGCCAGAACCTGTTCCCGGGCCTGGCGAAGTGCCAGCCGGTCGCCGCGGAGTACAGGCTGGGGTTGATGCCGCAGAACAGCACGCGTAGCGGCTGGCCGGGATCCGGCAGCACGTCGGGGATGACCCGGTTCCTGGCGGCGGCCAGGTCGGTGCCGTCCGGGAGGGACGACCCCCCGTGGCCCCTCGCCCGGGGACGCGCGGGCGCGGTCACAGCCCATCACGGTAGACTGCCCGCGGCCGGACGGCAACAGGCGACTGCGGGGCCATGCAGTCAGCTGGTGGCTTGTCCCGTTCCCGGGGCCCCGTGGCTAGCCGGCCCGCACCCGGATGACACGGTAACCTCGGGCCGGGAACCATCGCGGGTTCGCACCGGAATGCGGCGTGGCGCGCCCGGCTGGCGGGCTCGATGCGCATCGCGAGGTGTCTTCCGGAAGACGACCGCGGCCGGAGGGTGATGGCAGCCATGTGCGCGCAGGGACTGGCCGTGTGGAAGCGCGTCAGCCCGGCGCCGGGGCCCGGCGGCACGCCCGCTCGCCGCGGCCCGGCTGCGAGGTCCGCAGGCTCGGCGGCGTGGCCCGGGTGGTGATGGCCCGGCTGGCCGACCAGCTGGCCTGCCCGCCCAGCCTCGCGGAGATCGCGGCGGATGCCGACCTGTCGCGTTACCAGCTGCTGCGGTCCTTCCGGTCCGAGGTGGGCACGCCGCCGTACGCCTGGCTGGCCCAGCACCGGGTGGCCCGCGCCCGAGGCCTGAACGCTGAGTTCCGTCGGAATGCGGGGTGCCGGTGAGCCGGAAGGGCTGGATCCTGTTCGCGGTCATGTCGCTGGTGTGGGGCATCCCGTACCTGCTCATCAAGGTGGCGGTCGGCGGCGTCGCGGTGCCGGTGGTGGTGTTCGCCCGGACCGCGCTGGGCGCGCTGGTGCTGCTCCCGCTGGCGGCGCGCTCCGGCCAGATCGGCGCGCTGCGCGGGCACTGGCGGGCGCTGGCCGCGTTCGCCGCGCTGGAGATGATCGGGCCCTGGGGGCTGCTGTCCCAGGCCGAACGGCAGCTACCCAGCTCGCTCGCGGGACTGCTCATCGCCGCCGTGCCGATCATCGGCGTGGTCATCGCCAGGCTCACCGGCGGCACCGAGCGGCTCAGCGTCAGGCGCTGGACCGGGCTGGCCATCGGGCTGGCCGGCGTCGCGGTGCTGGCCGCGCCCGACCTGGGCCGCGGCGGCGGCTGGCCGGTCGCCGAGGTGCTGCTGGTCGCGGTCGGCTACGCTTCCGCCCCGCTCGTCGCGGCGCGGAAGCTGGCCGACGTGCCGGCCCTGCCCATGACCACGGCCTGCCTCAGCCTTGCCGCGCTGGCCTACGCTCCCGCGGCGATCGCGGACTGGCCGCACCGGATGCCGCAGGCCAAGGTCGTTGCCTCGCTCGCCGCCCTCGGCCTCATCTGCACCGCCTGCGCGTTCCTGGTGTTCCTCACGCTGATCCGGGAGGTGGGCACCTCCCGGGCCATGGTGTTCACCTACGTCAACCCCGCGGTGGCGGTGGCCGCCGGCGTCGCCGTGCTCGGGGAGCCGTTCACCGCCACGATCGCCGCGTCGTTCCTGCTGATCATCGCCGGCTGCGTGCTGGCCACCGTCGGGCGCGCGAGGATAGTACCTAGGTCTATTGGCTCCGGCCGCCCGGTCCGCGACGATGGAAGGTGGCCGTCGGGGAGGAGGACAGGGTGAAGCTGTCATGGCGACTGGCCGCCGCGAGCGCGCCGCTGATGGTGGCGGCCGCCGCGGTGATGCTGCCTGGTCCGGCCGCGCGGGCCTGGACGGACACCGACATCGTCGCGTTCGCGGTGCAGCCGACGACGGCCCGGGTGAACACGGCGATGACGCCCGCTGTCGTGGTGCACGTGGAGGAGCCCGACGGGTCCCTGGATCCCGACTACAACGGGCCGGTCACCCTCGGCTACGCGGTCAACGCGATCGGCGCGCCGACCCCGGCAGGCAACGTCGCCACCGCCGTCGGCGGCGTGGCCTCGTTTCCCGCCCTGACGTTCACCGCGGTCGGCTTCGGGTTCGAGCTGAAGGCGTCGATCCCCGGCGCGGCCAGCCCGGCGTCGGCGCCGTTCGACATCGTGGACCAGCTGGTGCCCTGCCAGGCCGGGCAGTCGTGCCGGACCGGGACGGTCAGCTCGGCCGGGACGTCCGGCTCCGCGGCCGCTGCCGCCGCATCCGCCAGCGACGTGCTGACCGCGACCGGCGGCGGTTTCCCGCTGCTGTCGTGCACGAGGCTCGGCGGCGTGGTCAGCTTCACGGTCCAGGCCAGGTCGAAGATCATCACGGTGATACTGGCGAAGGCGCTGGTGCACCAGGCGGGGCGGAAGGGCGTCAAGTTCTTCGGCATCTGCTGGGGCTCGCCGACCCCGTTTGTCACCAAGGACGGGACGACCTCGGCGTTCAACCCGGCCAACGACGAGTACGAGGGGCTGCTGCCGGCGTGCCGGTGGCATGGTCCGCAGCCTTGCATCCTGCACCAGGACCGGGATCACGGCGGCAGCGAGGTGACCACGATCGCGGCTCCGCCGGGCGACCCGCACATCACCTACTGACCGGCCTCCCGGCCGTCGGCCCTGCGCAGGCCAGGCTGGGTGCGGCCACCACCCCGAGCCTGCGGAACAGCTCGCTGCGCCTGGCGGACAGGCCCTGGTCCGGCTGCTGTCCGGCCGCCTCGGCCAGCCGGATCAGCCCGTCGGCGGCGAGCGCCTCGTCGTAGGCGTCGCCGCGGCCGCGGGCGGCTTCCAGGCTCGCCGCCAGCGCCTGCCGCGCCTGCGCGGTCAGCCCGAGGCAGGCCAGGGCGTAGCCGCGCACCCTGCCGAGAGCGCTGGCGTTCGGCTGCCCCGGCCGGGCCAGCGCGCTGGCGACCATGCCGTCGGTCCTCGCCAGGGCCTCGGCGGCGCGGCCGGCCTGCACCAGCGCCTCGGCGATGCCCACCTCGGTCGCCGCCACCTCGTTGCGCTCCCCCGCCTTGAGGTAGCTGGCCCGCGCCTCCTCAAGCAGGCGGATAGCGGGCAGCGGCCGCCCCGCCCTGGCGGTGTTGCGGCCCAGCACGCTGGTGACGAAGGCGGTCTCGGACAGCGCGCCCGAGGCGCGCAGCACCCGCTCGGCCGGGCGGATGGCCTGCTCCGCCTCGGCGTAGCGGCCCTGGTTGGACAGGATCTCGCCGACGTTGCTCGCGGCGATCGCCGCGTTCCACTGGTCGCCGGTCTGTTCGAACGCCTGGACCGCCTGGCGGTAGTAGCCGAGCGCGTCGTCCCAGCGGCCCTCGAAGTAGGCCCGCATGCCCAGCTGGTTGAGCGCCCTGGCCTGCCAGGACAGGTTGCCGAGGTCCCGCCAGATCGCAAGCGCCTGCTCCGCCCAGCGCTCGCCGCCGTACCGGCCGCGGGCGACGTCCGCGGCGTCGCGCAGGTACAGGGCGCGGGCCAGGACGTCGCGCGCGCCGCACCGCTCGGCGATCGCGACGACCCGGGAGCTTGCCGCCGCCGCCTCGGCGTAGCGCCCCTGCTGGTATCGCAGCAGCGCCCGGGCGGCCAGCAGCAGGGCATCCTGCCGGTCGGCGTCGGGGTCGGCCAGCCCGGCGAGCGCCGCGCGCCCGCGCGAGGTCCAGCGCAGCGCCGCGGAGAACCCGGTGGTCCGCGCGACGGCGAGCGCGGTCTTCTCGCACAGCCGGGCGAGCGCCACGGGATCCTGCCGGGCCGCCGCCCGCGCCTCGGCGAACGCACGCGCCGCCGCCGGAAACTCGCCGAGGCGGTACCGGATGTCGCCGAGCGCTTCGGCCAGCCGGGCCAGCTCCTCGCCGCCCGGGTGCGCGGCCCGCTTGACGGATTCCAGGGCGCGGGTGAGGAACTCGGCGGCCTCCGGGTTGGCGTAGGCCGCGGCGGCGCGCTCGCCGGCGATGCGCGCGTAGTACGCCGCGGCCTGGTACCGCTGGGCGTGGAAGAAGTGCAGCGACAGCGCGGCCGCCTCCGCGTGCACGCCGGCCGCGGCCCGCCGTTCCACCGTCTCGGCCAGCCGCCCGTGCAGCAGCCTGCGGCGCGCGAACGGCAGCCCCTCGTAGGCGACGTCACGCACCAGCGCGTGCCGGAAGCGATACGTCCCGCCCGCCTCGGGGAGGACGAACCCCTCGAGCCGGCGCCACGCGGCGGGGTCCAGCGGCTGGCCGAGCACCCCGGCCAGCAGCCCGGGCTCGAACGAGGTCCCGGCGACCGCGGCGGCGCGCAGCGTCGACCTGTCCGCCGGGGCGAGCCGGTCGATCTCGGCGGCGATGACGCCCTCGACCGATTCCGGGAGCACGTCCGGGCCGCCGCCGCGGGCGGCCATCGCGGCCAGCTCCCGCAGGAACAGCGGGTTGCCGGCGCCGCGCCGGCCGATGGCCGCGAGCTGGTGCGGCGGCAGCGGCGCCCGCTCGGTGGCGCCGAGCAGCAGCGCCCGCGCCGCGTCGGCCGACAGCGGCCCGAGCGCCAGCCGCAGCGCCGCGACGCCGTCGGGCACCAGGACCGGCGAGGCCGCGGGCTCGGTGGTGAGCACGACCAGCCAGGGCCGCTGGCCGGTCTCGCGGAGCAGGCGGGCCAGCAGGCTGGCGGACGCCTCGTCGGCGTGGTGCACGTCCTCGACGGCGAGCACGGCCGGGCCGCCGAGCAGCGCGTGCAGCAGGTCGGCGACGGCCTGCTCGCGCCGCGGGCGGCGGAATGCCGGGTCGAGCTGGGCCACCTCGGCGGTGAGCGGCAGGTCGGCGCCGACGACGGTGGCCAGCAGCGGCAGCCAGCGCAGCAACTGCGGCGCGCGGTCACGCACCGCGGACCCGAGCGCCGCCGCGGCCAGCTCCGGCGTGGAGTCCCCGGGCTCGCCGAGCAGTTCCCGCAGCAGGGCGCCGGCCGCCGCGTACGGCGTGCCGGTGCCGTAGGGGTCGCACCGGACCAGGACCGACCGCGCCGGGCCGGCCATGCCGAGCAGCTCGGCGAGCAGCCGCGACTTGCCGATCCCGGGCTCGCCGGACAGCTCGATGACGCCGCCCCGGCCGTGGCCGAGCGCGCCGAGCGCCTCGCGCAGCGCGGCGAGCTCGGCGTCCCGGCCGATCAGCTGGCCCTCGGCCGCCGGCGCGCCGCGGCGGGACCGCTGCTGGCCGGCCACCCGGAAGGCCTGCACCGGCGCCGCCTTGCCCTTGACCCGGAACGGGGGAACCGGGCTGGCGTGATAGCCCTGCGCGGACCGGTCCAGCACCGCGGGCGTGGCCAGCAGCTGGCCGGGAGCCGCCTGGGCCGTCAGCCGCGCCGCGAGGTTGACGGCGTCTCCCTTGACCGAGTAGGTGCGCCGGTACGGCGGCCCGAGGCCGCCGGCGAACACCCGGCCGGCGTGCGCGCCGGCGCGCAGGGTGAGGGCGCCGCCGCGGTCAAGCACGGCGCGCACCGTGGCGAGCAGCCGCTGCTCGTCGCCGCCGGCGCTGCGCGGGGCGCCGGCGACCAGCATGATGTTCCCGCCGTCCGGGCAGATGTCGGTCTCCAGGAACGTCACGCCGTTGGCGTGCGCGGCGTCCTGCGCGGCGGCGATAACGTGCTGCAGCGCCGCGGACAGCCTCCCGGGGCCGCCGGCCGCCAGCAGCGCGTCGGTGCCGGAGAACCGGACGAAGGCGACGGCGACCCGGCGGTGCTCGCCGTCGGGCTGGCCGGCGCGCAGGCGCTCGGCGACCGGCACCGGCAGGCAGCCGCCCAGGCCGAGCCCGGCGCCGGCCCGGCCGCGGCGGCCGGCGCCCGGCACTGCGCCGGTGCGGGCTTCTCGCTGCGCCCGGGGAGCGGAGCGGAGCAGCACGCCGGGGCCGGCGGCCCCGCCCGGCTGCACGGCGCCGAGCAGGGCCGCGGTGGGGTGGCTGATCGCGGCCTGGCCGGGCCCGGCGGCCCGCTGCAGCCGCGCGGTCAGCGTGGCCGCCGGGCCGGCGATGACCAGTTCGCGGTGCCGGGTGCCGGCCAGGAACGCTAGCACCTCGCCGCTGTGCACCCCGGCGGACATCCTGAGCACGGCCGAGGCCGAGGTGCCGCGCACCGTGCCGACCCGGCGCAGCGCCGCGCGCATCCCGGATACGGCGGCGCAGGCGCGGGCGGCGTGCCCGGCGCCGTCGAAGAACAGCAAGACCGCGTCGCCGGCCCACTTGACCAGGTCCGCGCCGTACCCGTAGGCGGCGTCGAGCATGGCGGCGAAGACGGTGTCCAGGACCTCGCTGATCTCCTCCGCGCCCACCTTGCCGGCCCTGGCCAGCCGCTCGGTCAGCCGGGTGAACCCGGAGATGTCGGCGAGCGCCAGCGTGCCGTCGAGTTCCCGGTGCGCGGCGCCCGGGTCGGCGGCAAGCCACTCGGCCAGGAGGCGCGGTACGTAGGCGCGGAACGTGTCGTCTCGTTCGGCATCATCCATGGCGTCACGGCACCTCGAGCGCCATCCCGTCGAACGCGGCGATGACCGGAACGCCGGCCCCGCGGCAGGCGGCCGCGATCCGGTCGATCTCGGCGTCGGTCCGCCACGGGTCGTGGTGGAACAGCACCAGCGTGCCGACGCGGCAGCGGCGGGCCAGGCCCACCGCGTACTCCGCGGCCGAATGGCCCAGGTAGGCGAGCCGCGGCAGTTCCGCGGCGGTGTGCTGCGCGTCGTGGATGAGCAGGTCGGCCCCGGCGGCCAGCGCGACGGCCGCCGGGTGGTACTCGCCGGTGCCGTCCGGGCCCGGGCCGAGCGCCAGCGGGCTGTGGTCGGGCAGGTAGGCGATCGCCGCGGTGCCGTCGCTGACCCGGAAGCCGAAGGTGCGGCCGCCCTTGTGCGGGATCTCGGCCGCCTGCACGGAGAACCCCTCGATGCGGTGGCAGCCGGGCTCGAGGGCGTGGAACGTCCAGCCGCCGCCAAGCTGGCTGGGCCGGACCGGGAAGTGCGGCGGGGAGATGGCGCGGGCCAGCAGTTCCTCGGGGTCGGCGCCCTGCTCCGGCAGGTACACGTCCACCCGGTGGCCGTCCGCCAGGCCGCCGCGGAAGAACGGCATGCCGTGGGTGTGGTCCCAGTGCAGGTGGCTGAGCAACAGCGATCCCCGGAACGGCGCGCCGTTTAGCACTCCGGACAGCTGCTGCAGGCCGGTGCCGGCGTCGAGCACCAGGGTGGGCGGCCCGCCGCCGCGGGCCAGCGCGATGCAGGACGTGTACCCGCCGTAGTGCGCCTGGTCGTGCCCGCTCACCGGCGTGGAGCCGCGGGTGCCGCAGAAATAGGCCCGCATGCAGCAATGATGCCGTGCCGCGCCGCTGTTGGCCAACGGACCCGGATGCCGGCCAGAGGCCGGCCCCCGGAGCAGGAGCCTGACGATCACCGGCGCCGGGCAATCCGTAGAACTTCCGTAGAACTTTGTCAGGACTTCCGGCGCGGCCGGCGCGTAGCGTCGCCGCATGACGGACACCGGCGCCGGCCGCGGCGGCGGGACCGGCGACGGCTGAGGAGGGGATCGCCTATGAGAGGTCACCGTCTTCACGGCGGGCTGCGGAGGCTGACCGCCCGGCAGCAGCAGGTGCTCGCGCTGATGGCCGAGGGCCGCAGCAACGCCGCCATCGGCCGCGCGCTGGCGCTGACCGAACGGGCGGTGATCCAGCACGTCTCGAATATCTACGACCAGCTCGGGCTGCCGCCCCGCGACGACGACCACCGGCGCGTCCTGGCCGTGGTCCGCTACCTGTCCGGATAGCCGCGAGACGAGGAAGGGCGGACGGTGCGCAAGGTCCCCGACGTGCTCCGCGTGCCCGGCGTGCGGCGGATCGAGGCCGGCTGGGGCATGTCGCTGACCGGCGAGCTGGCCGGGACCGTGACGCTCGTCGCCTACTCCTACGCCGCCGGCGGCGCCGTGCTGGTCGCCGCCTACACCGCGTCGCGCACGGTGGCGGGCATGTGCGTCACGCTGGGCCTGGCGGGCGTCGCCGGCCGGGTCCGGCGGGACGACCTGCTGCGCAGGATCACCGCCGTCCGGGCCGCGCTGCTCGCCCTGGCCGCGCTGGCCGCCGCCGGGCACGGCACCCCGGCCGCGGTGATCGGGCTGGCCGCCGCGAGCTCCGCGCTGGCGGGGACCTACCGGCCGCTGCAGACCGCGATGCTGCCGTGGCTGGTCCGCACGCCCGCCGAGCTGGCGGCGGCGAACGTGACCGCCGCGCTGCTGGAGAACTCCGGCGCGCTGGCCGGGCCGGTGCTGGCCGGGGCGCTGCTGGCGGCCGGGCCCGCGTGGATCCCGATGGCCTGCGCGGCGGCGTTCTTGTGCCTGGCCAGGCTGTCGCTGCGCCGCCTGGCCGTCCCGCGGCGGCCCGGCCCGGCGGACCGCGGCCCGGGCCAGGCGGCGCGCGACGCCGCAAGCGGCCTTGCCGAGCTGTCGCGGCTCGCCCCGCCCGCGGGTGTCGCGATCCTTGCGTTCGCGCAGACGTTCGTCCGCGGCGCGCTCGTCGTCCTGATCGCCGTGCTCGCGGTCAAGACGCTCGCGCTCGGCGCGTCGGCGGTGGGCTGGCTCAACGCCGCCATCGGCGCTGGCGGCGTGGCCGGCGGAGCCATCGCCGCCGCACTGGTCCGGGTGACCAGGCTCGGCCGGAGCTTCGTCACCGGCCTGCTGCTGTGGGGGCTGCCGCTGGCGGCGCTCGCGCTCACGCCCGATCCGGCGCTTGCCTACCTCGCGCTGGTCGTGGTCGGGCTCGGGAACGCGGTGGAGGACGTCGGGGTCTTCACGCTGGTGCCGCGGCTGGTGAGCCCCGCGATCGGCGGGAAGGTCATGGCGGCCAAGGAGTTCATCGCGCTGGCCGGGCTCGGTGCCGGGTCGGTCGTGGCGCCGTGGCTGCTGGACGGCCTCGGCATGCGGGGCACGCTGGCCCTGCTGGGCGGCGGCCTCGCGGTCCTCGCCCTGGCGCACGCGCGCCGCTTCGCCCGACTCGACCGGGCCATGCCCGCGCCCGGCGCCGAAACGGATCTGCTGCGGCGGCTGCCTATCTTCGCCCCGCTGCCGCTGGCGGTCATCGAGCTGCTCGCGACCGAGCTGAAGCCGCACGAGTTCGCGCCGGGCACGGTCGTCGTGCGCGAGGGCGAGGCCGGCGAGCGGTTCCACCTGATCGCCGCCGGGACCGCGCTGGTGAGCGTGCACGGCCGGCCCAGGCCGCCGCTGGGCCGGGGCGACTGCTTCGGGGAGATCGCGCTGCTGCGCGACGTGCCCCGCACCGCGACGGTCGTGGCGGGCCAGCCGCTGCGCACGCTGAGCCTGGACCGGGAGACGTTCCTGTTCGCGGTCACCGGCAACAGCGCCAGCAGCGCCGCCGCCGACGCGCTGGCGGCCCGGCGGCTGGCCGCCGACCCGGCTCCGGGCTGCGGCGGCGACCGCGAGGCAACACGGTCGTGACGGGCGGGCGCTGTCGCGACCCGGGTCGGATGACCGTGGCCGCGAGGCCGCGGCCGACGGTGCCGATAGGATGTTCGCATGAGCGTGCAGGTCCAGGAGTCGCTGCTCGACGGGTGGGACGAGCCGGCGCTCGGCGCGCTCGGCGCGCTCGGGTCCTCGGTGCGGCGGACGGCGCTGGCGCGCGGCGCCTGGGTCGACCTGCGGCCGGGGTGGCTGGCCGGCTCGGGCGCGGTGTTCTCCCGGCTGCTTGAGGTGGTGCCGTGGCGGGCGGAGAGACGGCACATGTACGACCGGGTGGTCGACGTGCCCCGGCTGACGTGCTTCTACGGCGAGGGCGAGCCGCTGCCGGACCCGGTGCTGGCTTTGGCGCGGGACGCGCTGAGCGCGCGCTACGGGCCGGAGCTCGGCGAGCCGTTCCGCACCGCGGGGCTGTGCCTGTACCGGGACGGGCGGGACAGCGTGGCCTGGCACGGCGACCGGATCGGGCGCGGCAGGCGCGAGGACACCATGGTCGCGATCCTGTCGCTGGGCACGCCGCGGGCGCTGCTGCTGCGGCCGCGCGGCGGGGGGCCGTCGCTGCGCTTCGAGCTCGGCCACGGCGACCTGCTGGTGATGGGCGGCAGCTGCCAGCGCACCTGGGACCACGCGGTCCCGAAGGCGGCGCACGTCACCGGGGCGCGGATCAGCGTGCAGTTCCGGCCGCGCGGGGTGCGCTGAGCCGGGACGCCGGGGCACCAGGCGGGTCAGCGCGATCTGGCCACCGCGGTGCGCCCGTAGCCTGGCGCTTGCGCCCGGTGGGTGGCGGGACGGTTTACCCGGGGCGGGGAGGCGGGCCGTGACTGTGCAGGACCTTGCTCTTGCCGGGGTTCCACGCGGTGGTGGTGCCGTCGCCGTTGACCGCCAGGGTCCAGCCCATCCGGTGGATGCACACCTGGTGATGGAAACTGCACAGCAGCACGCACCCTGTGACGCTGGTCTTGCCGCCCCTGGACCTCGGCACCACGTGGTGCACCTCACACGCCCACGCGGGCTGGCGGCAGCCGCCGGGCCACTCGCAGTGCCCGCGGGCGCGCAGCGTCACCGCGCGGCGGATGCTTGCGGGCACGTCATCGGAGTAACCGACGTCCAGCGGCAGGCTCGGCCCGCCCAGCCGGGCGCCGAGCTCCCGGGTGCGCAGGAAGCTGGCCAGCCCGCCCGGGCCGGATAGCAGCTCCACCGCCTTGCCGATAACCGCGCGTTCCAGCGCTTCACGGGCCTGGAGGCCCGGCGGGACCGGGTCCGTCCCGGCCTGGCCCGGACCCGAGCCGTCTCGGCCCTGCCCGCCGTGACCGAGCCGGGCCAGTTCCACGCAGAGCGCGACCAGCCCGTCCAGTGCCGCCACGTTCGCCTCGCCGGTCACCACGGGAGTGAGGGAGGCGTCACAGGTCACCGCCCGCGCCGCATCCCCGTCCAGCCACGCCGCGCCGTCGGAGCCGGCCACAGACGCCCCGGCCCGCGCGGCGGCCCACTGGCCGCGCACCGCTTCGATCCACTCGTCTTGCAGCTTCGAGTCAGCGTCGAGCAGCAGCAGGTCGGCCAGCGTCACGTGCACCCATCCGCGCACCGGCTGCCCGGCGCGCTCCGGCAGCAATCCGGCCGCCAGCAGCCGCCTTGCCGCCTCGGCCAGCGCATCGTGGCACCGCTGCCTCCGGGTCCGCTCGTCGTCGGCGCCGGCCGGGGCCGACAGCGATTCCAGCACCGACGCCAGGAACGCGGCGCATTCCGGGGTGAGCTCCCCCCGCAGCACGCCAGCCCCGTCGAACGTGGTTTCCAGGGTCACCGACCGGTCCTCGAAGCTCCGGCCGTCGTCGGAAGGCTCCTGCTGGGCGCGGGCGATCATCTCCGCCGCCAGCCGGGCCAGGTCCTCCTCATCGGCTCCGGCTCGCGCCGCGCTCACCAGGATCTCGTCGGCGGCCTGCCGGGAGTCCTCCGGCAGCCGGTCGGTCCACCGGCACACGCTGTGGGCCACCGACTCCGACAGCACCGTCCCCTCGGCCAGCGCCGCGGCCACCACCGGATGCGCGACCGCCCGGCGCATCCAGCCGACCAGCCCAGCCGCGGCGCCCCGGGTCACCCCGGTCTTGTGGATCAGCCACGCGCCCAGCGAGTGCGCCGCGTCGGCGGCCGGGCCCTGACCGGCGGCGAATGCCGCCAGCACGGATGCCCGCACCGCGGTCTGGACCGCGGCCAGCCGCTCCAGCTCGCACAGGAACTCCGCGTGCTCGGAGGTCGGCAGCGCGGTCATGTCGGTGGCGGCCAGGCACTCGAACGCGCCGCGCGCCGTCGCAAGCGCCTGCCTCGCGCTGGCCGGTGCCGGGCTCGCGCTCATCCGGGGCCGTCACCTCCCTCCGCAGCCGTCGCTGTCGCGGTCCTGGATATTGCCGTTCCTGCTGAGTTGATCATTATCGCTTGCTAGTTCGAGCCTAGCATTGACTGCCGACATTTCCGCCGACCGACACGCTTCGGGCACGCCAGCGCTGTCCCGCATCGGCGCGGCTACCGACGGCGGCGGTGACGCGGAGCGGGCGCAGGGCGGCCGCCACCAGGCTGACCGCATCGCCTGAGCGCTCGATCCGGCCACTGATGAGCAGGGCCGGGGCGGTCGCGGCCGTGCGGCGGTGCCGTTCCCAGACCGCCGGCGGGCAGATCACGTTCAGCAGGCCGGTCTCGTCCTCCAGGCTCAGGAACACCACGCCGCGGGCGGTCGGCGGGCGCTGCCGGTGGGTGACCAGGCCGGCCACCGCCACCGCGGCGCCCGCGGCGGCGGTCAGCGCCGCCGACACGGCGCGCACCCCGCGGGCGGCGAGCGCCGCCCGGACGTGCGCCACCGGATGGGTGGCGTAGCTGCCGGTGGCCCACACGTCGGCGAGCGTTTCCTCGGCCGGCGTCATCGCGGGCAGCGGCGGCGCCGTCAGGCCGGTGGCGGTGCCGGGAAGCTGCCCGTCGCGCACCGCCGCGGCGGCGCCGGCCGCCCACAGCGCCGCCCGCCTGCCCGTCCCGAAGCAGCCGAACGCCCCCGCGGCGGCCAGGGCCTCGAGCGCGGCGGCCGGCAGCCCGGTGCGGGCGGCGAAGTCCGCCAGGTCCGCGTACGGCCGCCCGGCGGCCACCCGCTCGGCGGCGGCCCTGCCCAGGCCGCGCACCCCGGACAGGCCGAGCCTGATCGCCGGCGGGTCGCCCTCGAGGGTGGCCAGCGCGTCGCTGGCGTTCACGTCGACGCCGCGGACAGTCACCCCATGTCGTTTGGCATCATTGATCAGGCTGTGCGGTGCGTAGAAGCCCATCGGCTGGTTGCGCAGCAGGGCGGCGGTGAAAGCCGCCGGGTAGTGCCGCTTCAGGTACGCGCTGGCGTAGACCAGGTAGGCGAAGCTGATCGCGTGCGACTCGGGGAACCCGTAGCTGGAGAACGCGAGGATCTTCACGTAGATGTCCTCGGCCACCTCGGCGGGGATGCCGCGCGCCGCCATGCCGCCGAGCAGCCGCTGGCGCAGTCCGGCGATGCGTTCCGGCGCCCGCTTGGCGCTCATCGCCTGGCGCAGCCGGTCGGCCTCGGCGGGGGTGAACCCGGCGCAGTCGACGGCGAGCTGCATCATCTGCTCCTGGAACAGCGGCACGCCCAGCGTCTTGCCGAGCGCGGGCCGCATCGAGGGGTGCGGCATCCTGGCCGGCTCGTGACCGTCGCGGCGGCGCAGGTACGGGTGCACCGAGCCGCCCTGGATCGGCCCGGGCCTGATCAGCGCGACCTCGATGACCAGGTCGTAGAACTTCCGCGGCCGCAGCCGCGGCAGCGTGGCCATCTGGGCGCGGGACTCCACCTGGAACACGCCGACCGTGTCCGCCTCGGCGATCATCTGGTAGACGTCCGGGTCGTCCTGCGGGAGCGAGCCCATCGTCAGCCGCTTGCCGTGATGCGCGGCGACCAGGTCGAAGCAGTCGTGCAGGGCGGACAGCATGCCGAGGCCGAGCAGGTCGAACTTGACCAGGCCGGCGAAGGCGCAGTCGTCCTTGTCCCACTGCAGCACGGTGCGGCCGGGCATCCGCGCCCACTCCACCGGGCACACCTCCCCCACCGGCCGGTCGCAGATCACCATGCCGCCGGAATGGATGCCCAGGTGGCGCGGCAGCCGCAGCAGCTGCGTGGCCAGGTCGGCCACCAGGTCCGGGATCCCGTCCTCGGCCTGCGGCTGCGCCGCGGCCGGGATCGCCTCCCCGCCGGCCGCGTCGCCTGGCCCGATCCGGTGCACCCAGGCGCCGGACTTCCCCGGCGGGTAGCCGAGCGCGCGGCCGGCGTCCCGCAGCGCCAGCCGCGGCCGGTAGCTGATCACGTTGGCGACCTGGGCGGCCCGGTCCCTGCCGTAGCGGCGGTAGACGTACTGGATCACCTCCTCCCGGCGCCGGTGCTCGATGTCCAGGTCGATGTCCGGCGGGCCGTCCCTGCCCTCGGACAGGAACCGCTCGAACAGCAGCTGGTGCCGCACCGGGTCGACGCTGGTGATGCCGAGCGCGTAGCACACCGCCGAGTTCGCCGCCGATCCCCGGCCCTGGCACAGGATGTCCTCCCGCTCGCAGAACTCCACGATGTCGTGCACGATGAGGAAGTAGCCGGGGAACCCGAGCCGCTCGATCACCTCCAGCTCCCTGGCGATCTGCCGGTACGCGCCCGGGGCGGCGCCGGGCGGCCCGTACCGCGACGGCGCCTTCGCCGCGACCAGCTCGCGCAGCCAGGACGCCTCGGTGTGGCCGCCGGGGACCGGGAAGTCCGGCAGGTCCGGCGCGAGCACGTGGAAGTCGAACGCGCACGCCCGGCCCAGCTCGGCGGTGCGCTCCAGCACCCCGGGGTACTGGCGCAGCAGCGCCGCCATCTCCGCGCCGGACCGCAGGTAGCCGGTGCCCGCCGCGGGCAGCCAGCCGTCCATCTCGGCCAGGCTGCGCCGCGCCCGGATGGCGGCCAGCGCCTGGGCGAGCCGCGCCTGCGCGGGCACCGCGTAGTGCACGTTGCCCGTCGCCACCACGTCCACGTCGGCGAGCGCCGCCAGGGCGGCCAGCGCGTCGTTGCGCTCGTCGTCCCGGGGATCGCGGCCGCAGGTCAGCTCGACCAGCACGTTCTCGTGGCCGAACATCGCCGCCAGCCTCCCCAGCTCCCGCCAGGCCGCCTCCGGGCCGCCGGCGGCCAGCGCGGCGGGCACCTGGCCCTTGCGGCAGCCGGTCAGCACCACCCAGTGGCCGCCGTGCGCGGCGGCCAGCGCGTCCAGGTCGTAGGCCGGGCGCCCCTTCTGCCCGCCGGCCAGCTGGGCGGCGCTGATCGCCGCGCACAGCCGCCGGTAGCCCTCCGGGTCACGGGCCAGCACCAGCAGGTGCCGGCCCTCCGGGTCCGGCACGCCGCCCTGCCCGGAGGACAGGCCGAGGCTGAGCTCCGCACCGAACACCGTGCCGAGCCTGATCCCGTGCCCGGCGAGCGCCGCGGCGGCCCGCGCGAACTGCGGCACCCCGTACATCCCGTCGTGGTCGGTGATGGCCAGCGCCTCCAGCCCGAGCCTGGCCGCCTCGGCGGCGAGCTCATCGGGAGTGGCCGCCCCGTCGAGGAAGCTGAACGAGGAATGGCAGTGCAGCTCGGCCCACGGCACCGCCGGGTTGTCCCAGCCCATCACAGGTACCCGGCCTCGATCAGCCACCGGCCGCCCTGCACCGCGGCGAGCCAGGCCCGCCCGTCGCCGGTCAGCAGCTGGAACCTGGCCCGCCTGCTCGCGGCCGCGGGATCCCACCAGCGTTCGGACAGCGGCCACGGCCCGGCCCAGCCGGTGACCGGCCGCGGCGGCTCGCCGCCGATCGCGAGCGCGGCCGGCGCCGCGGAGACCGCGCACCGGCCGGTGACGGTCACCGCCCGCCCGGCGGCGTCGGTCACCGCGGCCTCCGGGGGCTCGGGGTAGACGACGGCGGGCGCCGCGCCGGGGATCCGCCCCGGCCAGGGCCGGGCCTCTCGGCCGCCTGCCAGGCCGGGCTGCCTTTTTATGCCGAACGTGACGTACGTGACCTGCTCGGACACGTTCCTCCCGCCCTGGGGCAGCGGGCGCAGCACCGCGTGCTGCCCGAGCATGGCCTGCACCTGCAGGGCGGCGCGGGCCGCCCGGTCGCTGACCACGGGCTCGCCCCACAGCGCGAGCTGGTGGCCGGTGGCGCGGGTCACCTGGTCCGGCACCAGCCGCAGCACGGTGATGCCCCCATCGGCCCGCTCGTCGCCGGGGCCGGCTTCCTGGTCGCCGTCGAGCTGCCAGCGGACCCGGTCCGCGACCTGCACCGCGGACAGCAGCCCGTCGTGGCGCCACAGCCTGCTGCTTTCCCGCCCGCCGGCCCAGCCGACCTGCACCCGGACGCGGGCGCAGGCAAGCCCGCGGCCTGCCAGCCCGGCGTGCATCCGCTCGGCGAGCGCCTTGGCGGCGAACACCACCGGCTCGGCCAGCGGTTCCGGCGGGTCGAACTGCCAGGCCACCGACAGGTCGGCGTCCGGGGGGCGGGCCGTGACCTGGCGCGCGTCCCGGCCGCGGGCCAGCCGGTGCGCGGCCTCGCCCGCGGCGCCGAACCTGCCGACCACGTCGCCGGCCGGCAGCGCCGCGAAGTCGCCGAGCGTGCGCAGGCCGAGCCGGCGCAGCAGCCCGGCGAGGCCGGGGTCGCCCAGCTCGCTCACCGGCAGCCGCGCCAGGAACGCCGCCGCCTGCCCCGGCGGCACGATGTGCACCGTCCCGTCGCCCTCGGTGGCGCGGGCGGCGCATGCCGCGGCGAACAGGCCGTCGGCGACGCCGACGCGGCAGCCGACGCCCAGGCCGGCCAGCGCGGCGACGACCTTCGCGGCCAGCGCGGCCTCGCCGCCGGCATGCCGGGCCGGGCCGCGCGCGGCGAACGCGCACGCTCCCGGCTCGGTCACCTCCACCGCCGGGCAGAACCCGGCCAGCGCGGCGAGCGCCCGCTGGAACGGCCGCGCCGCCCCGCGGCCCGGGCCTGCCCCCGGCGGCGGGCACAGGCCGGGGCAGCGCACGACCATGACCCGCTGCGGCGCCGTCATCCGGTGGCCGCCGCGGGCAGGGCCGGGATCCCGGCCGGCGGCGCGAGGCCGGGATCGGCCACGGCGACGCTGCCGTCCTCGGCCGGCAGCCACAGCCAGCGGGCGCGCGGCCCGGCCGCCTGGCCGCGCCCCTCCGCGGTCACCAGCGCGCGGCAGGCCCGCAGCCGCCCGTGCCCGCGGCCGAGCCCGGTCCAGTCCCGGCCGGCCACCCGCAGGCATACCTGCGCGCCCGGCCAGTCGCCCGCCACCAGCAGCACGCCGTGCCCGCGCCGTAGCCTCGCCCCGAGGCGACGGGTGACGTGAGCCGGCGCACCGGACGGCGGCCGCACCATGACGAGCTCGCAGCCGTCGAGCAGCGACGCCACCACCTGCGGCCAGGAACCGCCGGGACCGGGCACCAGCAGCGTCCGGCCCGGGTCCAGGCCGAGGCCGGTCGCCGCCGCCAGGCCGGCCTCCGGTATCCCCGCGATCGCGCACCAGGCCCCGGCCGCCGAGGCGCCCGCCGCGAGCGCCAGGCACAGCAGGCCGAACTCCGGCACCGTCACCACCGTCCCGCGGGCCAGCCCGCCCCCGGGCAGCAGGTCGCGCAGCGCCGGCAGCACCGGCAGCAGCCCCGCTCCAGGTGGCACCGCCGGCATCCGCACGGGTCCCGCGGGCGCCAGTTCCACGATATCCCATAATCGAACAATAGTTCGTCCACGTCAAATCGCGGCAGCTCAGAGCCGGTTTTATTGTGGACTGACCGCGTCGTCGTCTAGCGTTGTCCCATGCCAGCCAAGCTGCGTCCGGCGCTGCGGCTCGCCGCCGCCCGGCGGCGCCGGTGAGCCGGCCCGTCGACAGGGAGCGCCTCGCGGAGCTGATCGCGCGGGAGCGGTCCGCGTACCGGCACAACTTCCCCAGGTCCGCTGAGGCGTTCGCGGCCGGGGCGCACCTGCTCGGCGGCGTGCCGATGACGTGGATGCGGATGTGGCCGGGCGGGTTCCCGATCTACCACGCCGCCGCGTCCGGCGCCCGGCTCACCGACATCGACGGTCACGAGTTCATCGACTTCTGCCTCGGCGACACCGGCGCGATGGCCGGGCACTCGCCGACCGCGGTGTGGGCCGCTGTCTCCCGCAGGTACGCCGAACTCGGCGGCGCGACCACCATGCTGCCCACCCAGGACGCGGCGTGGGTGGCGGCCGAGCTCACCCGGAGGTTCGGCGTGACGCGGTGGAGCTTCACGCTGACGGCGACCGACGCCAACCGCTGGGCGATCCGGCTGGCCAGGCAGGTCACCGGGCGGCCGAAGATCGCGGTGTTCAGCTACTGCTACCACGGCAGCGTCGACGAGTCGTTCATCGTGGCGACCCCGGACGGGCCCCGGCCCCGGCCGGGCAACGTGGGCGCGCCGGCCGACCCGCGGCAGACCACCCGGGTGGCCGAGTTCAACGACGCCGCCGCGCTGGAGGCGGAGCTTGCCCATGGCGACGTCGCCGCGGTGCTGATGGAGCCCGCGCTGACCAACATCGGCATCGTGCTGCCGGAGCCGGGTTACCTGGCCGCGGTCAGGGAGCTGACCCGCGGGCACGGAACCCTGCTAATCAACGACGAGACGCACACGTTCAGCGCCGGGCCCGGCGGCTGCACCGCCGCGTGGGGCCTGCAGCCGGACATCGTCACGATCGGCAAGTCGGTCGGCGGGGGCATCCCGGCCGGGGCGTTCGGCCTCACCGCGGACCTGGCGGAGCGGATCCTGGCCGACCGGGACGCCGACATCGTCGACACCGGGGGCGTCGGCGGGACGCTGGCCGGCAACGCGCTGTCCGTCGCCGCCATGCGGGCCACGCTGGCCGAGGTGCTGACCGACGAGGCGTTCAGCGGCATGATCGCGGTGGCGACGCGGTTCGCCGCCGGGGTGCGCGACGTGCTGGACACCCGGCGGCTGCCGTGGCACATCGTGCAGCTCGGCGCGCGCGCGGAGTACCGGTTCTGCCCGCGGCCGCCGCGCAGCGGCGGCGAGTCGGCGGCGGCCGCCGACCCCGAGCTCGACGAGTACTTCCACCTGCATGCGGCCAACCGCGGCATCCTGATGACGCCGTTCCACAACATGGCGCTGATGTGCCCGGCCACCAGCGCCGCGGACGCGGACGCCCATACCGCGGTGTTCGCCGCCGCCGTGGACGGCCTGCTCGGCTAGCCGCCGCGGACCGCCTGCCCGGGTGGGTCACGGCGGCCGGGCACGGGTGAGCTCAGGAGCCGGCGGCGCGCTTGACGGCGGATTCCAGGGACGGCAGCGGGAGCCAGCCGTCGTGGGTCCACAGCGTCTTGCCCGACGCGGAGACCAGGACGAACCACGGCTGGTCCTGGACGCCGTAGCCGTCGGCGACCCGGCCGGTGAGGTCGAGGCCGACCGGGTAGTCCAGCCCGGCGCCGAGGGCGCCAAGGTAGCCGCGGACGGCCTGCACCGACGGCTCGACGACCGTCTCGTCCACCGCCACCAGCTGCGGCAGGCCGCCGCGGGCGGCGGCCGCAGCGTAGGCGTTGCCGGCCAGCAGCTCGGACTTCAGGTCGGAGGTCTCGGTCAGCCAGGTGGCGAAGAACATGACCAGCCGCGGCCTGCCCGGGCCCAGGGCGACGGTGCCGCCTCCGGCCTGCGCCGATGGCAGCACGACGTGGTCCCTGGGCCCCTGCACCTGGATGGCGGCGAGCGACTGGTGGCTGGCCACCGGGGGATGGCCCGGCAGCAGGCTCGACACCTCGTCCGCCAGCAGTTCCGCGGACTGGCCGACGCTGGCATACGCCATCTGCGTCAGGTACAGCTTCTGCTCCCTGCCGTGCTGGTCGATCACGAACAGCGCCGGGGTGTGGTCGATCTGGCCCTGCTCGACCTGCACGGCGATGTGGTAGTCGCTCCAGACGGCCTTCAGCCGGGGCAGCGGCCCGGTGAGGAAGTCCCACTGGTTGACCAGGCCGTGCGCCCGCGAGTACGCGAGCACGTCGGAGACGCTGGTGGCGTCGGGGTTCGCGTCGACGCCGAGAAGCTGGACCTGGCCGCCCGCCGGCCCGAGCAGCTGCTTGGCCTCCACCATGCTCTGCGCGGTCAGCGGGCACACCGTGGTGCACTGGGAATCCTCGAACGACAGCAGGACGACCTTGCCGCGGAACCGGCTCAGCGACATCGGCTGCCCGAACTGGTTGACCAGCCGGAAGTCCGGCGCGGGCGTCCCGCCGAGCGAGGTGCCGGGGTCCAGGTCGGGATTGGCCCCGGCGGCGCTGGACATCGACGGCGGCGGCGAGCTCGCCGCCGGGCCGGTGCCGCACCCGGCCAGCACGCCGCAGGCGCCCAGCACCGCCAGGGCGGGCAGCGCGGCGCGCACGCGGAACCTGATCGCCGGCACGTTCATCGGGACGACAGCCTACCGCCGCTGGTCGCCGGCGTCGGGCGGGGTCCGGCGGGGCGGGTGCACGGCGGGCCCGTCTCCGACGATCACCGCGCCGCCGTGGCCCCAGGCGAGGTAGCGGTAGCTCAGGTTGACCAGCGTGGACACGCGGTTGCGGCCGCCGAGCAGGTAGAAAAGGTGCAGGGCGAACCAGGCCAGCCAGGCAAGCGTGCCGCGCAGCCGCAGCCCCCGGGGCAGCTGGACCACGGCGGACCTGCGCCCGATCGTGGCCATGATGCCCTTGTCGTGGTAGGTGAACGGCACCGTGCCGGACCTGGCGTGCAGCCGGAGGATCTGACTGGCGGCATGCCGCCCCATCTGCAGGGCCGGCTGGGCGAGCTGCGGCGCGGGGTCGTCGGGGTTGACGGCGATGTCGCCAACCGCGAAGATCCGGTCCTGGCCGTGCACCCGCAGGTCGGGTCCGACCACGATCCGGCCGCTGCTGCCCTGCGGCAGGCGCCAGCCGGCCACGGCGCCGGCAGTCGCCACCCCGGCCGCCCACACCGTGATGTCGCTCGGCAGGTCCTCGCCGTCGGCCAGCAGGACGTGCCCCGGGGTGACCTCGGCGATGCGCGTGCTCAGCCTGACGTCCACGCCGCGGCCGGCGAGCTGGTCGCGGGCGTAGCGGCGCAGCTTCTCGTGGTACGGCCCGAGCAGCGACGGCGCCATCTCGACCAGCCGGACGTGCACCCGGGCCGGATCGACGTCCGGGAAGGTGGAGCGGAGCACGGTGGCGCGCAGCTCGGCCAGCGTGCCGGCCAGCTCGACGCCGGTGGCGCCGCCGCCGACCACGGTGACGGTGAGGTCGCCGCCGTCCACGCTGAGCCTCTCGAAGCCTGCCATCAGCCGATCGCGCAGCACGATCGCGTCACGGCGGGTGTACAGGCCGCAGGTGTGCCCGGCGGCGCCCTTGATGCCGTAATAGGAGGCCGACACGCCGGCGGCCAGGATGAGGTAGTCGTATCCCATCTCGCGGCCGTCGGCCAGCTTGATCGTGCGGGACGCCGGGTCGATCGCGGCCAGCTCGCCGCGCCGGAAGACCGCCCCGTACCGGCGGGCGAAGCCGCCGACCGGGTAGGCGACGTCCCCCGGGTTGAGCCCGGCGGTGGCCACCTGGTACAGCAGCGGCTGGAAGGTGGTGTACAGGTTGGCGTCCACCAGGGTGACCCGCATCCCGGCCCGGGTGAGCCCCCTAACGGCGGCCAGCCCGCCGAATCCGGCGCCGCAGATGATCACCTGCGGCGCGCCGGGGTCAGCGCGTCGTCTCGCGATCGTCCTCACCTGCCGTCGTGCATGACCTTGCTATCACGGGTCGCTCTCCGGCGACGTACCCGGGCCGGCCGCGCCCAACCCGCCCGGGCCGCCTCGCGTTGCGTGCGGCGCGGCAGGGGCCGCTACAGGGTGAGCGCGACCAGTTCGGGGCGCAGGCACGCCGGGCCGGCGGACGCCGACGGGCTGGCCGACGGGCTGGCCGACGGGCTCGGGGACGGCGGCCGGCTGGCGGCCTGGGTGGCCGACGGGCTCGGCGGGGCCGGGGAGCCGGGCGCGAGCCGGGCGCACGCCGCGATGATCACCCTGGTGCTCGCCGGGTCGGCGCTGCCGCCGACGCCGCCGAGGTCGACGAAGTAATGCGGCCACGGCAGGCCGGCCGCGGCCAGCGTGACCCGCTGCGCGGCGATGTCGTAGCCCCAGGCGTCCCCGCCCGCGCCCTGGTCCAGCCCGAGGGCCACGCCGTCCCGCACCAGGTACACGCCCGCCGACCCGGCCACCGCGGAACCGGATGCGGTCGCCGTGACCCGGCCGGTCTGCGGGCTCACCGCGACCAGGCTCGATCCCCTGGTGAGGTAGATCCGCTGCTGCTGCGGGTCGGTGCCCTCGGGGACGGCGCCGGGCATGGCCCACAGCCAGGCTCCGTCGGCGGCGCTGTAGGCGGTGACGCCGCTTGCCGAGGAGAACAGCACCACGCCGTCGAACGCGTCGCTGAGCCTGCCGCGGAACGAGAGCCCGTCGAGCGGCCGGACCACCGTCTCGGCGCCGGTCGCCAGGTTGATCTCGCGCAGGGCAGTGACCGGCCCGGAGCCGACGAACCCGCCGGCCGACTCGGCGACGTACAGCCAGCCTCCGTCGGTCCGCCACGCCGGGGCGACCGGGCCGGTGGGCCGCTGCCACCTGATCCGCCCGGTCGCGTTGTCGTAGCTGGTCACCGCGGTGACGCCCACGATGACCGTGTACCGGGGGCTGCCCGCGACCGCGCCGCCGAACGGCGCCGCCGGGTAGCGGCCGGACTGGACGCCGGTCGCTCCGGACAGGACGACCTCGGTGCGCGCCAGCCGGCCGCCGCGGACCCGGTAGGAGACGCCCGCGGTGACCTCCCCGGGCCAGGCGCGCACCGACACGATGGCCGCGCCGGCCGGGAATCCGGCCAGCGTGGTGCGCCACAGCCGGGCGCCGGTCCTGGCCGAATAGCCGTACAGCCGCAGCCCGACTCCGACCGCGGCGACCCCGTCGCCGATGGCCGCATACGCCAGGCCGGAGGCCGGCGTCGTGCCGGTCAGCCCCGGCGCCACGTCCCACGGCCCCGGCAGCGGCGCGGTCCATGCGACCATCCTCGGCACGGAGCCGCGGCAGCCGACGCGGCACGCCGATGCGGTCGGCACGCCGGCCGTGCTCAGCGACGGGTAAGGCACCAGGGCCACGCCGAGCAGCGCGAGGGCAAGCGCCCAGCGCCGCAGCCGCGGGGACTGCGCCGCCGTGCCCAGGCTGATCCGGCCGACAATGCCGTTCGCGGCCCGGCGGCGCGCGCGCGGCCGGGGCGGCCGCCCGCGGACGGTCCGCGCCCGGGGGCGGGCCGCCGGCCGGGAGACGGCTCGCCTCGGCTGCCGCAGCCTCACGCCTCAACGTTAGGCGGACCGGGGACGCCGAGGGCCCCCGATAGGCCCAAACGTGATCACCGCGGCCGGGGCCGCGACCGTGCACGGTGCCGATAACGTTGGATCGACGCCGAAGCCAGTCACCTCAAGGAGGAGGCAAGCCATGACCGACCGACCGCCGCTGCCGTATGACTTCATGCCGGCCGTCCCGTCGTTCGAGTTGCGCAGCGATGACGTCGCCGACGGCCGGATGATGTCGGACGACCAGGTCTACAACGGGTTCGGCATGAGCGGCAGGAACATCTCCCCGTCGCTGTCGTGGTCCGGGTTCCCCGAGCAGACCAGGAGCTTCGCCGTCACCTGCTACGACCCGGACGCGCCGACCGGCTCTGGCTTCTGGCACTGGGTGCTGCTCGGCATCCCCGCCTCGGTGACCTCGCTCCCGGCGGGCGCCGGCAGCGCCGACGGGTCGCGGCTGCCGAAGGGGGCGTTCCACGTCCGCAACGACTACGGCACCAAGGACTTCGGCGGCGCCGCGCCGCCGGCCGGCGACCCGCCGCACCGCTACGTGTTCGCGGTGCACGCCCTCGACGTGGAGAACCTGGACGTGAACGACGAGGTGACGCCGGCCGTGGCCGGGTTCAACCTGCGGTTCCACACGATCGCCCGGGCGCTGCTGATCCCCGTATACGGCCACTGACCCCGGTCACAGGACGGCCCGGCCGGTCACGCGGACCGTTCGCCGCAGTTGGCGGGGTCGTAGCCGGGCAGGCTGGAAAGCTGCGCCAGCAGCCACGGAGAGGTGAGCACCTTGAGCAGGCCCTGCACCGGCCGGGACGCGGCGTGCCTGGCGGGCAGCACCAGGTCGAACTGCTCCTCGGCCAGCGGGATGAACTCCAGCCCGTACGCGAGCGCGGCGGGCTCGCTGGACACGCCCGCGTCGGCGACGCCGCCGGCGACGGCCGCCGCGACCTGGAGGTGCCCGGCGACCTGGCTGTGGTAGCCGGCCAGCTCCGACGGGTCGAGGCCGAGGCGCAGCCGCTCCCGGTCCAGCAGGGTGCGCGCCTGGGCGCCCGGCTCGCGGTTCACCAGCCGCAGCCCGCGCGCGGCCACGTCGTCCAGGCCACGCGCCCCGGTCCCGGGGCGCAGCACCAGGCCCTCGCGCCAGCAGGCGAAGCCGACCGCCTCGAAGCCGCCCGGGATCTCGCTCGCCGCTTGGGCCGCTTCAGCCGCTTCGGCGGCGGGGCCGGGCTGGTGCACGCCCGCGGCGTGCACCAGCCCGGCGGCGGCCAGGCGCAGCGCCTCCGCGCTGCCGCACGGCCACCACGCGAACGCCACCGGCGGGTCGAGCAGGGAAAGCGGGGTTTCCAGCAGCGGCAGCGCGGGATCGCAGCCGGCCACCACCAGCGTGGGCCGCGGCGGCGCGATGGGCCGCACCGCGACCGGGCCGGCGGGACCCGCGAGGCTGGCGGGACCCGCGGGGCTGGCAGGACCGGCAGGGCTCGCGGGGCTGGCGGCGACGAGGGCTCCGGCGGGGCCGAAGCCGACGCGGGCCGCGGTGTCGGCGTGCAGCGGCAGCGCGACGAACGTGTCGCCGACCGCGGCGAGCGCGACCCGGGAGCCCGGGGCGCCGACCGCGGCCACCGGCCTGGCCGGCACCGGGTCGGCGGGGTCGCCGGGGCCGAACAGCTCCTCGACCGTCATGCCCAGCGTCCGGGCCAGCGCCAGCGCGACCCGCAGCGAGGGATCGGAGTGACCGGCTTCGACCGCGGACACGGCCTGCCTGGTCACGCCGGCCATCCCGGCCAACTGCTGCTGCGACAGGCCGCGCGCCTGCCTGGCGGCCCGCAGCCGGGTCCCCGCCGATGGCACCTCGGTCACGCTCACCAACCGTACGTCAGGTTGAGGCGTGCCCGGCGTCAACGGCGCGGCCCGGCCATCCCACCGCCTGGAGCCCGGGAACGCGCAGCCTGCCCGCGTCCGCGGGATCACGAAACTCGGTTGCGCTGCCCGCAGGGCTGGCCGACGAGCTAGAGCTGGCCGGTCGCTTCACTCAGATGTTCCTGGCACGGCTGGACGAGCGCCGGGACTACCACGACTGGGGCCATATCGGGGACACTCGCGAGTACCTGCGCCGCTTCCTGCCGGGATACCAGGACCGCCTGCGCGCAGCCGGCGCCATCCCCATTGACGCCGGGCAGCCCCTCGGCCGGGTGGCCGACGCGATACTCGCCCGCACGCTGGCCAGCCCGCCGCCGACGGCGTCAGGGTGGCGGGTTACCACGGACCGTGACTGATGCAGTCCTGGCACCTAGTCCTTGCTAGTGCCGCGGCAGGCCGCGTTTGCGCTGCCAGCCGCCGCTTTGCCCCGGACGCGGCGGCGGCGCCAGGCCCAGGCCACCCCTGCGGGAACTCCGTGATCACAGGCATCAATCAGCTCAGGCATGCGCGGCTCAGCAGCCCGAAGATCGCGGAAGATCGAGCTTACGCGGAAATAACGGGCAACTATAGGGCAGGCGGATTCAATCGGTGGTTGCAACGGTTTCCTGATGTGGGAGGTCGTTGTGGTTGTGGTATTGCGGGGTCGTCCGCCGGCGCCGAGGGCGGCGCGGGTGCGGTTCTGGGAGGGGATCCGGGCCGGGCTGCTGCCGGGTGAGGCGATCGAGGCGGCGGGGCTGAGTAAGCGGGCCCGGGACTGGTTCGCGGAGGCGGGCGGGGTGAAGGTGCTCGGG
>Ga0209061_1000511_pt1 | contig 94940 bp, 78 predicted proteins | sample Coa_R1_10_FD_187157 | JGI IMG/M metagenome (GOLD analysis project Ga0209061, IMG submission 187157) | Surface soil microbial communities from Centralia Pennsylvania, which are recovering from an underground coalmine fire - Coalmine... | ecosystem: Environmental > Terrestrial > Soil >...
TGCCGCAACTCAGGTTGTTGAGATTGTCCTCAATCGGGACGCTCGCTTGGCTCATTCGCTCATCCGGCCCTTGCGGAAGTTACTCACTCCCTTACACATTGTCGTTAATTTGGGCCAAACTTAGGTAGCTTATCAAAATCCTCAGAAAGCAAATCAGCCTGCACAAAGCGTACTTGCTCTAAATGCTTTTCTACTGCAAGTTCAGCAGCGACCTCGAACGATGCCTTATCAATATCGACGCCTACCACCTCAGTCAAAAAAGGGATTCGTTCAGCGACCAGAGGAGGCAAAAAGCCTGACGCGCAACCAGCATCAAGAAAGCGCAGCCCCACTCGCAACTCTAACACACGCTGATAGAGTGTCGCGAACATACCGATTGTCGCATAATCAGGCAAAGGCGGAGTATAAGCCGTTGCCAGAAAGGTAAGGAAGCGTTGCAACGTATTCGCCCCAAAGTAACGCCAGGCACGGCGCACATCATCAGGGAAAAGAGAGCCAACAATACCGCTAAGAATTTCCCCATAATGCTGAGACCGCATGATTATTCCATATGGCTTGAGTTCCTGAGTAAGATAGTGCTTGACATCAGCATCCATTTCTTCAGGAGCGAACCAGTGAACAACGATCACTCCAGGCGCTTCATCACGCAGGAAAAGAATAAAATGAGGAGTTTCATGAACTTGATAGCCACCCTCAAGAAACCGCTGCTTGAGCGATGCCAAGTTGACGCGATAGCCATTGATGATAACAAAGTTTCCGACCACCATTGACCGCTCCTGGATAGGAGTCTTCTTAGAAGTCTGACGAGACGACTGGTTTATGATATAAGATCGCTCTTGAGAAAGCTCATTATGGTACATAATCATCCTCCATAGCGACCATTGTACCATCTGTAAGAGGAGAAAAATATAGAAGGAAGCGTTTCATCAAGCAACAAAACGCTTCCTTCATTTCAACTACTCACTTTTCGGTTTCTTCCCACGCCCGCCCTTGCGCTTGACCGGCTCGCGAAAATCAGTCCGCTTTTTACGGCCACCTGGCTGATTGGCGAACGGCACGTTATCACCTGGGCTGAACTTGCGCTTCTGCTCCTGAACGAGTGCATCATTCAAATGCATATAGTTCTTGATAGTCGCGATATCCTCATGCCCCAACAATTCCTGAAGTGTGTAAATGTCGCCGCCAAGCATGAGGTAACGGACCGCGAAGGTATGGCGGAAGATGTGCGCGCTGATACGCTTGCCTTTCGGCAGATCAGCGCGTCGCCGAATGCGCTGAAACAGCATATCGATACCCCGCCGGGTCAAAGCATAGCCAGTCTCACTCAGGAACACATGATCTTCGTTCGGGTTGCCCAACTCGATCAGTCGATCACGGTTCGGACGATAGCGGTCAATGTAGAGTAACAACGAACGCTGTGCATTCCGGCCCAGTGCGATACGCCGTTCCTTATTCCCCTTGCCATGCACGATAACCGTTCCCTTCTCACGATCAAAGTTCACCAGGCGCAAATCACATAATTCAGCCAGGCGGATACCGGTATCCCACAGCACCCACAGGATAGCGCGGTTACGAGCGACGTTGATGTCAGTCACAGGGCCGGTTTCATGAGGCGGCGCGCAGGCTTTGAGCATCCGCTCGAACTCTTCAAATTCGATAATGCGGATAAGCGGCCTGCCCACTTTCGGCATTTTCACATGATTCGAGGGAGCCACCTGCACATATCCCTCAGCTTCCAACCAGTTGCAGAAAGCGCGCATCGAACGAGCATAGCAGTTGACCGAGCGTTCCGACAGCTTTTTCCCCTTCGCACCAGGTTCCATACCCATGTTGGCAAGCCACGAGAGGACATGCACACGCTCAATATCCTCTATGAAGGTCACGCCCTTCTTTTCCAGAAAAGCGGCGAAGTTGCCGAGCGCGAGCGTATGCCATTCAATCGTTTTTGGACTGTGGTTCTGGCTACGATGGTCAAGAATGTACTCTTCAATAGTCGCACGCAGAGAGCGTTTCGCACGCGCAGAGGAACGCTTGCCAGCTTGAGCAGTGGACTTTGCAGGAGCAGTTGACTCCTGCTTTTTACGTGAAGAATCAAAAGACACAGGACACCTCCAATTCTGGAAAGGCATCACAGGAAAGAGGCAGGTACTCACACCATCCTGTACCATTTTCAAGCCTCAGATGAGGCAGGTACTCATGGTTTCGCGAGGCAGGCACTCACAAACCGATTTGTGAGACGCTTTCCCTCGTAAGTCAACACTGCTTACTTCCCGTGAAGCCGCTTGTGAACTGGCTTCCTGTGTGCTTGGAGCGGGAGACGGGACTCGAACCCGCGACAGCCTGCTTGGAAGGCAGGGTGTCACAAAATCACCGCTCGTTTGCTATGAAGTGGCTTAACTGGCTCGTCTATACGGTATTTTTTCAATGTGAGCGTCTCTGATAAAAGATGTCACGCGCATTTTCTGGCGCTTTCGGCAAAAGATGTCACGCGCAAATTTGGTACCTTCGGCAAAAAGTGTCGCGTCCTGACGAAGGCAGGATTTCCCGAACTCAGAGCGCTCTAGAACAAGATTACCAGAACTTGTGTATAAGTTCAAGTGAGGCAGGAGGTCTACCCTTTCATCACCGTCTGCACAGTTTCACCAAAGCTCAACTCTTCTTACTCAATGCGCGCCATCACATGGTAAATGCCCTACGAAGTGAACGGATTTTGTCCGTCTTCCCGGGCAGTTTGCCACCACTGATGAGCAGCACAGCCAAGGGCCTCATATCAAGCCGCTCCACAAGGGAACAGTTGCATCCCATTTGGTCAATTCGGCACGGGAGAAGACAGGCACATTGAAGACGTGTGGGTTGCCAGATAAGTTCGCCGAAACGGGGAGATATGCGTCATGAGTAGAAATTGGCGAATGTATGGGTCAACCCCTTTTACGCCCATGGCCTCGGCTGGTCCAGCCGCGATCCACGTGAAACCGCAGCGACTCAGCCGAGTTCTTGGGCCAGCCCGATGAGAAGTCCTTCCGGTCCGCGGATGTAGCAGAGCCGATAGGCGTCTTGGTACTGGACCACTTCGCTGCTGACCAGCTCTGCGCCGTGCTTGCGGAGCCGGGCGAGCGTCTCGTCGATGTCGTCCACGGCAAACATGACGCGCAGGTAGCCCAGAGCGTTCACTGGGGCGTTCCGGTGATCAGCGGCCACAGGAGGCGTGAGAAATCGCGAGAGCTCGAGCCGGCTGTGGCCGTCTGGCGTGCGCATCATGGCGATCTCAACGCGCTGGTCGCCCAGTCCAGTGACGCGCCCTGCCCACTCGCCTTCTACCATGGCTCGCCCCTCGAGCTCGAGGCCGAGCTCAGCGAAAAAAGAGATAGCGGCATCGAGGGATTCCACCACGATGCCGACGTTGTCCATTCGTGTAAGCGCCATGGGTCCATTCTATCCTGTGTCGTCCGTCCTGTCAACGAACGAGAGACCAGGAGCCAAGGGGCCTTGCATCCTCACTCGTAATACTCCGGCAGCTTTTTCAGCCCTTCCCACTGCTCCTTGTCATGACCGAAAATCACCAGCCCGATATGCTCCCGTTCGACCAGATCAAGCAGTTTCATCGTACTGGCGCGGATCGCTTCGGCGTCCGGGTTGTTACCGTCGTCCTGCTTGTCACGGGTAAAGCCCTCGCCGAAGGGTACAGCGTCAATCGGCAATACAATCGCCCCCGTTTTGGGCAGCCGCACCAGCACCGATTGATGTCCCGGCACATGCCCGCTCGTCTCAATCAGAGAGAGCCCCGGCAGCAGTTCCGTGTCCCCGTCCACCAGCCGAATGCGCTCCATTGGCTGATCCCATTGGGGTCGATTGGCAGCAAAACGTGGGTTGCTCGCCGCATCCACATGATGCACACGCTGAACAACATAGTGCGCCTTCGTGAATGCCGCGTGTCTTCCGGCATGGTCGATATCATAATGTGTCGAAATGACGGTATCAATAGCGTCCGGTTGTAAGCCAATGCTCGCCAACTGCTCGATAACGTCCTGCCCATTCTCGAACTCCGATTCTCCTTCAGGCATCATCTCCGGTAGACCACTGTCAATCAGAATATGCTTGCCGTCACCCGTTTGCACCAGATAGCACACAATCGGAATCTGGTATTCCGGCATGGACCCAACCTGCATCAGATAAAGACGCTTCATGGCATTCTGGCTCATAAGCTCCTCCTCGGAATTGAAATATCTATTCTCTCACATCAATCGTGTTGGCGTTCGTATCGGCCCGGCGTTCGCTTTCTGCTCACACCATCTCACAGCTCACGTTGGCCCGCTCATAGAGCGGGCCGAAGCTGATCGCCTCTTCTGGGCTCATGTGCGAGAATTGCCAGGAATGGCTTTACAAAGGAGAGCGGCAAAGCCTGAATTGATGTGGCCCCGATCATAGCATGCTTGCTCGTTATCGGGTACATGAGATGCGCGTCAGCAGAAAGCGAACGCCGGGCCTGTCAGTCTTGCGCACACAGGTCTTCCGCTCCCTCATTTCATGCAAGACATTCTTCCGTCAAACCTGCGCAAAAACTTCTCCTATCTTGCTCTTTTGGCCATGCAGCATGACCGCCTCGCATTCCAAAACAGTTTCTCAGTCTGGACCACTTATGAAATTGACCCATATCATGTCTAAGTTTTTTTGACCCATAGTGTGTCCGAGGCGGCTAAAACTTTTGGCAAATCACACATGCGCTGCTGAAAATACAGAGTGATAGGCCCATTCTGAAGCAGTTGTCTATCAAATGAAAAAGGCGGTTGATTTCCTCAGTCATGGAGCTCGCCTTTCATGTTTCCACCTTGTCATCTATTTCATTATAGCTGTTCTGATTAGAAAAGGCAATGAACCTCGATCTAAGCGCTTGGGCAACCTCCTTTTATCAGCAGAGGAGCCAATCATTTTGATGCATGACAATTAGCTCAACATTCACCAAAAGCGGGACAGATCCTCATGGTAGGTCATTTACCATCACGTTGACCGTTTTCAGAGCAAACAAGATCGCCAGGTACGCTTGCTCGTGGGGCCATGCGGCGTTCGTTATAGTTCCCCTCCTTCATGGTTGAGGGATGATCTCACTGCCGAAAGCCGGTAATGCTATAATAGGCAGGCAGGAGGGAGGCAGGGATGCAAGCACACGAGATCGAGCGCTATCTGGCCGAGCTAGGAGCAGCATTAGAGAGCCAGGGCATTACTAAGCCCGTTCGGATGCTGCTGATAGGAGGCGCCTACATGATGCTGTTAGCCAACGCACCACGCACCACCGATGATGTTGACATATTCTGGATGGAAGAAGGTGAAGACTTCCCAAAGGCTCGTCAGGCCTTGCGAGATGGTGTCCAGGCCATTGCCAGCAGGTACACACTCCCACCAAACTGGTTGAATTATCTGACACAAATGCTGATCTATGATAAAATAATCATGCCGAGGGGCAAACTCTGGAAACGTTACGGGCCGCTGCATGTGTATGCCCCGCCCAAGGAATTTGTGTTCGCGCTGAAACTCCTGGCGGGACGCGATCAAGATCTGGCGGATTGCAGGGTTCTCCTGCCACAAACACGCATTCGCACACGCCGACAGGCCCAACGGATACTGGATCGCTATCTTCTACCGGAAGCACAACAGGACGAAGCCGAGACCATCGCGTCCTCACTCGACGTACTGTTCGGGTCCGAAAGGGAGCGGGAGTCATGAGGCCGAAAACTATTCACACCATGGCACGGGCCTACCAGGACATCTGTGCGGGGGAAGATCCCTGGACGGCGCTTGGGAACTTTAAGAACGCCTGGTATGATTATGCCAGGGACCACCGCGCCGCCTTGGTCAGTGAGCCACTGATAAAGCCGGACCCGGACACCGAGCATACCCAGCATTGGGCCGCCTTTTGCGCGGCCTCGGTCGAGTTCCTCTGTGACCGCTATGGGCTCGTTTGCCCGGCCTGGGTGTTTGACCCTTCTTATTTCCTCACCACCCCCTGGTATGGGGACACCATCATCAACCTGGCCGACACTGTTGTCCTCCAGCGCCGCAGGCAAGCGACCCCGACTCCGTTTGCGCGGCGCAATGTCTTTTGTGGTAATCGGCTCTATCAGAACAAGTATGAACTGAACGAGTGGCTCCAGGAAGCGCGTAGCAAAGGCATGAACGATCCGCGCGACATCTGGCGCTATGCCCGGCAGAAAGAAACGGCTCTGCATGGCGCATGATCTGCCTCGCCAGTGCCTCGTCGATTGGTGGAGTCAATGCACTCCATGAATCACGCGCCAAGATGCGCATTCGAGATTAAAGAACGCAACAAGTCAGCGAAACAAGAAATTACTCCCTTGCTCAGAAGGCGAACCTACACTGCTGTCCCTCAATAAACGCAAGGAAAATGAGGTAGCAACATCGCTGCCGTTGCTTCGTAAAAGAGAGAAACTCCTTTTTACTCCCAGACGGCAAGCAGAGCAGGTGCAGATGGGATAGCCCTGGACAACAGACGGGGTGTACCTGGGTAGGAGGCGGAAAAGCCGTGGTGAGCAGCACCAACGGGACAAACAGAGTCATCCTGCAGGCTGCTCAACCTTAGAAAGCGGGCGGGAAAAAACGGAACAAGGCGGAACGAAGGTTGTCACTACAGTCGCACTTATTTAACTCAACAATGAAAGGCTGAAAAGCCTAAAAAAGCCACATCATCTTCTGGCAGATGTGACACTCTGGAGATGTAAAGACGACATCCCGAGAGCCATATCTGCAAGGAGAAGATGATGAAGCCAAATCAGCATATCATACCCCCCGCTACTGCCACGACCCCCGCCGATGTCTGTCGCTGGGTCCAGGCGCTTTTCCACCTGCATGCGCGCATTGCTGCCCGCTTTGCGCGAGCAGAGCCACGGCGCCGGGCGCTGGCCTACCTGCAAGGTCTCTTGAGCGACACGTCGCGCAAAAACGGCTGGCAATTGGCTGAACACGCCCGAGAAGCCCGCCCCGATGGCATGCAACGCTTGCTCTCTCAGGCGGTCTGGGATACCAATGGCGTGCGCGATGACCTGCGCGCCTACGCCTTTGAGCAACTCGGCCAGGAGTCCGCTATCCTGGTCATCGACGAAACGAGTTTTCCCAAACGGGGCGACAAATCGGCCGGTGTCGGGCTGCAGTATTGCGGAACTACGGGCCAGGTTGAGAACTGCCAGGTCGGCGTCTTTCTGGCCTACGTGACGGCCAAGGGCCATACGCTCATTGACCGCGAACTCTATCTGCCGATGGATTGGATAGAGGATCGCGATCGACGTCAGGCCGCAAGCATCCCGGAGTCGGTGTGCTTCCGGACCAAACCGGAACTGGCGGTCCAGATGCTGGAGCGGATCTTCCAGGCGGCAGTGCCTATCGAGTGGGTCGTGGCCGATACGGTCTATGGCGGCAACCTGGAGCTGCGCACCTGGTGTGAGCATCACCAGTACCCCTACGTGCTTGCTGTGGCCTGCACTGAGCCTGTCGCCTTCCAGACCCCCACTGGTCGCAGACGAGAAGAAGCTGCGTTGGTCGAAGCGTGGGTGCTCCACGAACAAGATTGGCAACGCCTCTCGATGAGTGAGGGCACCAAAGGGCCCCGGCTCTTCGACTGGGCCGTCGTGCCCATGTTGCACCAGTGGGAGGATGATGGACGCCACTTTTTGCTCATCCGCCGCAGCCTCACCGACCCACATGAGAAGAGCTACTATTTCGTGTTCGCCCCACCAGGAACCACCCTGCAAGAGATGGTGAGGGCCATTGGCGCCCGCTGGCATGTCGAGGAGGATTTTGAAAACGCCAAAGACATGGGACTGGATCACTACGAGGTGCGCAGCTTCATCGGGTGGTACCGGCACGTCACACTCGTCTTGTTGGCGCTTGCGTACCTTGCAGGGATTTGTGCAAGCGCCTGTAGCTCTACTTCTCCTCCTGCGGCCTCCAGGTCTTCCCTTCTTGCTCGACATCTTCTGCTTCCCCTGACCATTCCCGAGGTGCGCCATCTGCTTGCACGGCTGATCTGGCCCGCTTCTTCGTCCGTTCGCCGGGTGCTGGCCTGGTCGTGGTGGCGTCGCTGGCACCAAAGTCGTGCCAGCTATTACCATACCAAACGTCGCCTGAAGGCTGGCTAATCCTCGCTTGCTCACCCTGCTCCACCTGTGTCTGGTATCCATTGAACCGGTACGCCAGACTTCCAAGAAATTTCCTGGAAGTCTCAGAGTTCCAGGAAATTTCCTGGATCGCTGGTTCGTCTTGTTTGCTCTTTTGTCCTGCTTCGAAAGGAGTCTTGATCATGACGATTCTTCCTCTAGCCACGTGTGCTCGACTGCTTGGGATCCATCCCAAGACCCTGCATCACTGGCTGGGCGAGGCCAATTTCTCCTTGGCTCCCCATCCGACCGATGCCCGCGTCAAATGTGTAGTGGAGGAACATCTCCTGGAGGTGGCCAGACGGCATGGACGCCCCCTCCCGGATCTTCCCTCTGCGCCCGGGTCGCCAGAGGAGCCAGCACGGCCTGTGCCTGCACACGAGGCACAGCCTGATCATCCTGCTGCTTTGCTGTCTGCTTCCTCCGCTTCTCTGGCGGACCTGCTCCAGAAACTTGCCTGGTTGGAAACCAGGATCGTGACCCTGCAGGAGCAACTCGCCCAACTCGCTCTCGCGCTGCTTCACGCGCGAGAGCGAACGGTCGAGGCTCGCATCGCGGCCCTGGAATCCTTCGTGCAACCGCTGGTGGGAAGGCACACGCTTCCAGATCTGCAAGAGCAAGGGGCAGAGCAAGCGTCTGCTTGTGCGTCGCCTCGGGAGCGTCTGCTTGTGCCGGCAGAACAACGCGCTCGCTCTCGCATGCCGGCTCTGATCGAATACGGCACGCAGGGAACCTATGTGATCATCACCTCGCAGGAAGGCGAGTTGCCGCTGGCGCCGGATTCGGCAGAGTGGTTTGAGTGGCTGGCGACCATCTCCTCGTTCCGCTTCGTCGGTCGACAGGGGCGCTTCACCGCCTATCGCGACACCAAGCATGGGAGCCCAACGCGCTCCTGGAGGGCGTATCGTACTATCCACCAGCGCAACTACAAGTGCTCGTTGGGCGTCACGGATGCCCTGACGGTAGCCTGTCTGGAGCAGGCAGCAGCTACCCTTCAGGCTCACGTGCCTTCCCTCTAAGCTGGTGAGCTTTGCTATGGGGTCACCTCCCTCTGTTTCCACACAAGTGCAACTGTAGTGTTTCCCCTTCCTCCCAGCTGTTCACCGCGCTCTTTCCGTCTCTCTCCCAAGGCTCTACCACCTTCATCTAGTACGGTATTTTTGTGCTGACGGTACCAGAATGCACTCCAGTGAAGGGCAGTCCTTCACCTGCAGATCCATGCAATCTGCAGGCATATGAAAGGAGGAAGCGAAGCGCAAGGCGACCCCTACGACCCGAAACGATGCCAATCGAGTGAAGGCTTGCAAAGCAACATCATCCTGCTGAATACTCAGCGCTCAGGCGTAGGTCGCCAAGGTTTTCTCCACTTCCTTTGTGAATGAATTGTTTCTTAACCATGCAGTTAGCCGGAGGCCGTCGTCCGCATCCTGAAGCGAATATGTTTGGAGCCAGTAAAGAGACGGCGGTGGATTAGACCAATCCACCGATGCAGATGCACAGGTTGTGGCGCGGTTCCCCGGTTTGCTGCGTTGCCTTGAGAGCATACAGAGGAACAAGATGACAGATACGCACCGGTTGACACCGGCAAAACGGAAGCGCTTGCTCAAGACCCTCGGTCCATGTCCGGCAGGGTATACCAACGATGACCTGGAAAGATTTCTCGATCTGCTCTACGGAATGTACAGTCACGTCTATACAGCGACCGAACTCCGCCACATTGTCATCAGCGATCCCTTTGATCGCTCTGAAACGCCTCGCCAGCTTAAACTCACCGAGCTCGCCGAATGGCTTGAGGCTCTTGTGAGCTAATGGGTGTATTTCTTACGCACACCCATAGCAGTCTAACCAACTGATGTCGTCAGCCGCTACCTCTTAAGCAGCGTCATGCCCATCACGGAAGCGAGAGGGTAAACTTCTCTACAGCTTTTCCTTCGCCCTTGCCTACCGATCACTCGTTGTGTTGCGCCGACGAGCAAACGATATTGGCGAACAGCGCCTCATTGAGAGTCAGTGGCATCCCCCCAATGCTACTGACCGCTTTCCCTAGCGTTGGGGGCCCTTCCCCTGCTTCTTTGCCTGGAATCCCCGTCGCCGCCTCTCCCTCGGCCCGGGCATGCGAGAGGGCAGGTGATCGCCCGGGCTGTACTTGCGCTTCTGGGACTGGATGGTCTCATCGTTCATGTGCATGTAGTTCTTGACCGTCGCCATATCCTCATGCCCCAGCAGTTCCTGCAGGCTGAACGGGTCATTGCCCAGCACCAGGTAGCGAATGGCGAAGGAATGGCGGAAGATGTGCGGGCTGATGCGCTTGCCAGTGATGCCCGCCCGCTGCTTGATGCGCTTGAAGAGCAGCGTCACCCCGTTCTTGGTGAGCGGCAGGCGCGTCTCGGAGAGGAACAGGTGGTCCTCATCGGCGCTGCCCCACTCGGCCAACTCCTCCTCATCAGGGCGGTAGCGATCCAGGTAGTAAAGCAGGTTACGCAGGCAGTTGCTGCCCAGGGCGATGCGCCGCTCCTTGGAACCCTTGCCGGTCACGGTGAGCACGCCATGCTTGCGGTCGAAGTCTCCCAGCCTGAGACCGCACAGTTCCGAGACGCGGATGCCCGTGTCATAGAGCACCCACAGGATGGCGCGGTTGCGCACGGCGGCCCGTTCGGCGATCGGGCCGGATTCGTGGGGTGGGGTGCAAGCCAACAGCAATCGCTCAAACTCATCAGCATCGATGGTCTGGATGAGCGGCTTGCCGACCTTGGGGAAGGTCACGCGGTCAAAGGGATTGCGCGTGATGAGTTCACGCCGCACCAGCCAGTGGAAGAAGGCGCGCGCCGAGCGGGCATAGGTCTGGATCGTGCGTTCTGAACGGGGCTTGCCACGGCTGCCGGGTGTTTTGCGCAGGTGGGCGAGCCAGCCGTTGAGTTCGTGAGCATCAATGTCCTCCACCAGGGTAATCTTGCATTCCTGCTCAAGGTAAGCTCGCATGAGCCCGAGGGCCGTGTGGTGCCATTCGAGCGTTTTGGCGCTGTGATTGCCACCGGCGTGGTCGAGCAGGTAGTCGGCGATGGCACCTTCAATCGTCGCCGCCCGGCGGCTCCCAGGCCGCTCTCGCTCGCGTTTTCCGGCAGCTGGCTTTGCTTTTGCCGCTTGCTCTGCCTGGCTTCGACGCTCCTCGGCCTGGGCATCCAGCTTGGCGCGCTGGGCGCTGGCGCGCGCCTCGGTCACCTTGCGCGAGCTTTTGACCTGCTTTTTCGCTGATGCAGATGCGGATTGGTCCCGTGTGCCCGATCCATTTTGTGCATTTTTTTGGCTACGTGGGTCTTTTGAATACATCGCGTTGTGCCTCCTTTGGGGCTTCTGGGGCCGTCAGGAGGCAAGCGAGGGGTGAGAGGGGGCGAGGCAGGGTGTCGTGAAGTTGCGAAGGCAGGATTTCGCGTTCTCGCCGGGGCAGGATGTCCCGACGGGCGAGGCAGGATGTCGCCTCAAAATGAGGCAGGGTGTCTCGACGGGCGAGACAGGGTGTCACCCCAAATCGAGGCAGGATGTCGCTGTACACCTTTTTGCGCATCATAAAACCGCCTGCTTGCTGACTCTCTCACCGCTTGCTTGCCACGAAGCGGCCTGTGGTGAGCCAGTAAAGAGACGGTTCAGACAAAAGAGCGGGAGACGGGACTCGAACCCGCGACAGCCTGCTTGGAAGGCAGGAACTCTACCACTGAGTTACTCCCGCATAGTTTTTTGTTAGCATCTGTGAGCTTGAGGCCGGCGGCTTGGGTCGGGGTGCGCGGACTTGAACCGCGGACCTCATGGTCCCAAACCATGCGCGCTACCAACTGCGCTACACCCCGAAGTGCTCGCTCACATACTCACTCATATGCTGTATCACATGATAGTTTGCCTGAATGCAAGCGCACTATAACACGCTTTTGGCGAAGTGTCAAGTACTGTTTTGCGCTTTTGCGCCGTGGCCAGTTCGGCGGCTGTGGTGAATATTTGCGCTTGCGTTAATGATCTTTTCTGCGCCTGTAACGGAGTTTGAGTAGGAAGAGATTCCAACGCGTGGCCAGACTGCTGAGCGGATTGCGCCTGATAGATGTGACGTTGCTATATGGGCCGGGCCGTGTAGCATAGCTTGACCGGGATACAAACGGAAGGATAAGAATGATCGCCAGGCAGGCAGCCCCTATCACTGCCACGATTCCGGTGAACAGGTCTGCCTCACCTTGAGCAAAAGCCCAACCACCGGCGAGAAGTGCTGCAAACCAGGCAATGATGAGTAGCCATTCCGAAGCACTGAAATTGAATGAGGGCATAGAACGTCGACGCGTACGGCTGCGGAACTCTGATTTGCGACGTAATCGCCCACTGATTTTTTGGCCTATGCCAGGCTTCGGCTCTGTTTTTTCCAAATTTCGCAGGATTTCCTCAATCTCGCGCTCGTACTTGTTCGACATCTTAGTTCTCTTCCTTGGACTCGCCAGAACGTGCCTGGAATTCTTTAGAATACTTCGCTTCTAATGATACCAAGTTCTTCGTAGGCAGACAAGAGCTATCTATCTCAATCTCAATTTTATCATATTATGAGCTAACTTGAAGGAGTTTTTTGACCTTTTCGACCAGTTCAATTGGATGAAATGGTTTCGTGATATGCTCGGCCACACCAAGATCAACACTGATGCGCTGGTAGATATCTTCAGCATGGGCTGTCATAATTATGACAGGAATATGCCGGGTTTCGGGCCTACTGTGCAAACGCCCGAAAAGGCTGTAGCCATCAATGCCTGGCATCATTACATCTAGAATAATTAAATCAGGTATCTCTACAGCGAGCAGGCCTTCAAGTTGCCGGTCATTCGAAGCGGCACGCACATCAAAACCGGTGCGAGTAAGCGCAAAGGTGATAATTTCTCGCACTTCCTTGTCGTCGTCTACGACAATGATATGTTTTGGCATGGGCCACTGCTCCTATCCTGATGCTTTACTGTTGCCCAGATTTGTGCGAATAATATTACCTATAATACGTATTTCAAATCGGAAGTACAACTGGTATAGCCAGCTTTTCGCAACAGAGAGTGAGAGGATGACCTTAAGGGCCGTCCTTACAACGAACCTATCGAATAGTTGACTTATTGACTCTCATGGTTGGCTCTGTTATCATTAGGTTGGGAAAGAAGGAACAAGTTGACCAGCGATGTGAGAAAGGGGCATGTATGCATAATCACCCTCGACATTCCACTCAACTAAAAGAGCATGAGTCAACAACAGAGACGTGGCGCACTGTGTTGCAACGCGTTATCGCGGCCTCCGGCGAACGCCAACGACTCGCCGCTGCCATGTCAGTCTCTCCCATGACACTTTTACGCTGGGCCGGCAATGAGGCCACCCCGGCGAGACCACAATTGATTCACCTGCTACAATGCGTGCAACCTCAATACCGGACAGAGTTGCTGGAGGCCCTTGAGCAGGACTATGATGATGCTTCTTCCTGGCTGCATGACCAGATACCAGAATATATCCCAAGCCAGTTCTTCTCGCAGGTTTTGAACACGCGCGCTACTGTCAACGCTTCATTGCGCTTCTGGCAAATCAGCGAGATGGTATTGAAACAGGCCCTTGCTCAATTGGATGTACATGGGCAGGGCATGTCCATTACACTGGCACAGTGTATGCCACCTTCGTCCGGGGGGAAAATTCGCAGCCTGCGTGAGCGCCTCGGAAAGGGTACCCGGCCCTGGCCGGAGGACCTGCAACACCTGGCGGTCTTCCTGGGTATCGAATCGCTTGCGGGTTACGTCGTACAATCGCGCCGCCCGGCAAGTATTGAAGATCTGAGCAAAGAACACCTGCTTCCAGCGTACCAGACTGAGTTTGAGGTAAGCGCGGCAGCCTACCCGATCTGGCAAGAGGGGTATATTGCTGGTTGCCTGCTCGCTTCAAGCACGCAGGTCGGCCATTTTACCGAGCAACGCCTGTCGCTACTCGGTGCATTCAGTGATATCATTTCCCTGGCATTTAACAAAGAAGATTTTTACGATCCCGATCTTATTGCACTTCGCGCTATGCCTCTGGCACCGGAACAGCGCTCCCACCTGTCCTCATTCCGCCAGAAAGTGTCCCAGACTATCATCCGGGCAAGCCAGAATCACCAGCATATCGATAACTTCGAGGCCGAACGCATCGTATGGCAAGAATTGGAAGCAGAGTTTTTGTCCTTGCCCGATCAATCTATATGATATTTGCGCATCAAGTAGCGCAATTGGTCTACCTTCGTGAGTCCTAGAAGTTCGGCGGCACGCACACGATTATAATTGGCCGTTTCCAGAGCCCAGCGAACAAAATATCGCACTACACGTTCGTTGATTTCTTCAAGTGTGATCTGATCAGAGGGCCGCAAACGTAACCATTGCTCCCAGGGATCGATCTGGCGGCCACTTTCTATGTCAATAGTGCCTACAATTTCACGAGGCAAGTGAGAGGGCAAAAGTTCATCGCTGGCGCTAAGAATCATAGCACGCTCAATCACATTTTTCAGTTCGCGCACATTGCCCGGCCAGTGATAGGCAAGCAGCAAGCGCTGCGTTTCCGGCGCAATACGCCGCACATTTCTCCCCAGGGATTTGTTAAAATCGTCCACGAAACGTGAGGCGAAGAGGAGAATATCGCCTGGGCGTTCGCGTAACGGAGGAAGTGCGATACGCAATACTGCCAGGCGAAAGAAAAGGTCGGCGCGAAACCTGCCCTCCTGCATAGCTGCTTCAAGATCGCGATTAGTCGCTGCCAGCACCCGCACATTGATTTTGACCTCTCTATTGCCGCCGAGACGATAAAACGACCTGCTTTCCAGCACGCGCAGGAGCTTGGCCTGCATATCGAGCGGCATTTCGCCGATTTCGTCAAGAAAGAGCGTTCCTCCATCCGCCAGTTCGAGCAAACCACGTTTTTGCTTTTTCGCATCGGTGAACGCGTATTGTTCGTAACCGAATAATTCACTTTCAAGCAGGTTATTGGCGATGGCGGCGCAGTTCAGAGGATGAAAGGGGCCGGAAGCTCGCGGACTTTGATCATGAATGGCACGAGCGACAACTTCTTTACCAGTGCCACTTTCGCCTGTAATTAGAACCGAGGCGGTATCACTTCTCGCGACTCGCGCCACCAGGTCAAACACTTCGCGCATACGCTCGCTGTGTCCAACAATATAGTTGAAGTGGTAATTGTCGCTGCGCTCATGCCGCAACTGGCGCAATTCGCGATACATTGCGCTCATCTCCAGCGCCCGCTGGACTGCCAGCAATAGTTCGTCGAGATCAAATCCTTTAATGAGATAATCAGATGCTCCCAATTTCATGGCAGCTACCGCCGTTTGCACATCTCCATAGGCAGTAAGCATGATGACCGGCAATTCCTGATCGCTTTCCCGAATGCGCGCCAATACATCCAGGCCTCCAAGGTGAGGCAGACGCACATCGAGCAGCACGAGATCGATGCTGTTTTTTTGCAATTCTGCCAAACCCGTTTCCCCATCAGGCGCCGTATAGACCTCATAGCTATGCTTTCTTAGATAGCGCGCGAACTGATGGGGAAGATTGGGTTCATCATCGATGATGAGAATGGTTAAACTCACTTCCACCCCCTACGATTAGTATTTATAACAATGGCAGGCGAACTATGAATGTGGCGCCGTAACCATGCTGGCTCTGCACTTGAATGGACCCGCCGTGATCCTCGATTAACCGGCGCGTTATAGGCAACCCAAGCCCAATGCCGTGGGCTTTTGTGGTAAAGAATGGTTGAAAAATTCGTTCGAGTTCGCCAGGAGCTATCCCTGTACCCGTATCGCTGATTGAGATTTCAAGATAGCTCTTTTGCTCGTCACGTGGAATAACGGGCACACCAGCCATGAAGGACAGGGTGGATGCCGCCGATACTACCTGGCAGGAAACAGTGAGCAACCCGCCATCGGGCATCGCATGAATAGCGTTGAGGATGAGATTCAGCAAGCTCTGCTCCATTTGTGCTACATCTACCTGTACTGCTGGAACTTCATGGAAGACTCGATGGATGACTATCCCTGCCTGCTGACATTGAGGGTGTATCACCTGTACTACACGCTCGATCAACTCCAATATATTGCACTCTACCCTATGCAACTGACGAGGGCGAGAAAAGAGCAAGAGGTCGTGAACAATCGCATCTAGCCGCTCAACCTCCTGAAGTACAACCGGGATGGATTCTTGCACTTCAGCCAGCACGACTTGCGCACCTTGATCGATATGCGAGAGATCATCTAGCAGCATCTGCATCGAGGTTTTAATGGCCGCAAGTGGGTTACGAACCTCGTGTGCCACATTCGCTGCCATCTGTCCAAGCGATGCCAGCCGGTCAAGGCGGCGTTTCTCTTCCTCCAGCCGGTGCATAGTCGTTACGTTGGTGAACGTTAAAAGCACCCCTACCTGTTTACCCCTGTCATCACGCAGAGGCAGCAGCGTGGTGTCAAGTACTATTTCCTGACCTCTGTGATCATTTGTGGCCACGGTTTCATTCTGCGATATGCCGTCCTGCACTACAGTTTGCAACGTCTGGAGGGGGAGAAACTTTTGTAAGGATTGCCCCTCGACCTCAAATGGATGATAGCCGGTTATCTCTTGTGCGGCACGATTGAACGTGGTGATCTGGCCATCCAGGTCAATGGTGATCAAGCCGGCAGGTATGCTTTCCAGAATAAGCTGCTTCAACTTCTGATCTTCTAGGACCTGGCGTAGTAATTTGCGTGCCTCGTTGCGCGCCTCTATGACGGCTTCTACGAGCGCTATGTTTTCCAGAACCGCGCCGGCCTGATTTGCCAGTACTTGAAGCAGAATGAGTTCCTCACGACGTAATTTCCACGGCCTTTGAAAGGCGCCTACGATCATCCCTAATATAGGCTTTGTCCGGGGAGCCGTTGGCGCTACCGGTTGTACTATCCTACTGGTACCTACCGTCTCTATAGGCGCAGAAGTGAAACGTGCCGCCTCCCCATACCGGTTCAATGTGCTCACGCGAGTTCCTATCTCTCTGGTGAGCAGGGGAACGGCAAAAAAGGTCTTGACCGCTTGCGGTAACTGATCCAGGTAGCCTGCCGACTCCATATCACCGGGTCGTTCGAGCATAAAAGGCGCTGAATTGACATCGTTCTGGTTGCTAAAATGCTGCCAGAGCATGGCCTGCAACGTTGGTGAGAGCCAGGGTAGGGTATCCGTTGGGGTGGATGAGAGAAGCAAGCCGCACATATCGGCATCGGAAATTTCCCTGGTACGCTGCATGACGATTGCCTGCAAGCGGCTCAGATCGTACATCGAACCGTTCATCTGGCTGCTAATACTGTTGAGGAGTGAAAGCTCACGAATGCGGTCGCGTTCGCGCTCGAGCAAGCGCGCATTCTCCAGCAGCATAGCAATGATATTGGCCGCCGTCTCTACAACCTGCACGTCACCTGCGGTCCAGTACGCAGGCGCCCGAACCTGATATATCTCATCAAGCATCAGTGGCTGCGTTTCCGGCGTATTGTTGCGGATTGTGACGAGAACGCCGATGACGCGCTGCCGGTAGATGAGAGGGACGGCGATCATCGCTGGCTGCATGCTATGCGCCGGTGAGGTGACAGCACGACGTATACGCCATGCCTGGGCCTCAAGTGTATTCCCCTTAAGGTCGATGGGGTTGATATGGGCGACCGCCAGCAAGGAGGACGACCAACCGGGTTGATCGTCGTAGCTGCCCGCTGCAAACTGCAAGGTTTCTCCTATGCGTTGATACAGCAGCACGCAGCGGCAATGAAATAAATGGGCCAGGCGCCGGGGCAAACTATCACGCAGCGTGCGGTAATCTGTAATAGCACTGAATTCTTGAAGAATGGCATTAAATACTTCAGTAGCGTGCAGACAAATGACCTGGTGCTCCACTTCCATCATTCCAAACACTCCCCCACGATGTTGAACGACCTCACGGGCCATCCAACGTTGGCTTACCCGTAAATGTTGATCATGCTGTACTATACCAGAAGCAGGGCATTTTTGCACGTTACAAGCTCTTTTGTGAGAAGATTGTAATCTTTGAGAAGAGAGTGCCGGCTTGTATTTTCCGGCACCTATGATTAGAATAGAGCAATGGATCGCACGGATAGAGAAACATAGGCAGGACATATGAGCCAGGTGAATAAAACACAAGAAACCGGTACGAACGAGGTCGGCGATTTCTCTAAAAAGAAGTTGATGCGGGCGCATATGTTGCCCCGATGGACAGCGTTGATTGGCATCTTAGCGACAGGTGTGATCTACCTGTTTCTCCCGGAAAAGCTGATCCTGGGGCCTGGCTGGTTACTGCTGGTGATTGAGGGTGTGCTGATGGCACCTTTTGCTGTAGCATGGCTGGCGGGCTATCATCTACCGCACTTCACTATCCGGCTGCTGGCTTTAGTCTTGCTGGGCATAGTAACGATTGCGCTGGCGATAGGGCTGGCGCTGTTGATACAGACGCTGCCTGGGAACAATCATGCCGTCAACTTATTGCAGTCTGCCGGGCTGCTATGGGCATTAAATGTGCTGGTATTTGCTTTGTGGTATTTTGAAGTCGATGGCGGCGGGCCTTTAAAACGTCACCTGTCAGGATATAAGCCGGTCGATTTCGTGTTCCCACAACAGCAGCAGCAAACGTCCAACGTCGATGAACACTGGTACCCGCTCTTCTTTGATTATCTTTTTCTAGCGTTTACCGGGGCTACGGCTCTCAGTCCGGCGGACACGTTTCCATTGACGCGCAGGGCTAAAATGCTGATGATGGTTGAGGCTGTACTCTCCATGACGATCATCATATTATTAGCGGCGCGCGCGGTAAATATTTTGTAGCGGCAGCCATAGGCGCTCACATAATGGAAGCGAGGACACCTACCAGGGCGACCACAAGAGTCGCTCCTACTCTATTCAAGCTGGCGCCAGGATTCCATCACGGGCGATAGGTGACCTCTGTGCCCTCTTCGTCTCCTGTTCTTTTAACGATACTCCTGGCGGGAGTAGTGAATGCGACTTCGCGCCCGTTTTTGAAGACGTGCAGGCGGGCGGGGATAAGACGCAAGCTCTCAAAAGCCGAAGAGGCGTCGAGGATGAGGAAACTAGCCGGTTTGCCCTCCTCGATGCCATAGGCATCTTGAATACGCAATGTTGTGGCTGCGTTGGTGGTGATCAGGTCAAGTACATCGTTGATCTCTTCGTAACCGCTCATATGGCAGAGGAAGAGAGCAAGCTGGGCGGCAGCGAGCATATCGCCCCGGCCGAGGGGGAACCAGGGGTCCATGATCGAGTCGTGCCCAAGGGCGACATTAACACCGGCGGCGAGCAGTTCTTTGACACGGGCGATGCCGCGCCGCTTTGGATAGGTGTCGAAGCGGCCCTGCAACACGACGTTATCGAACGGATTGGCGACGATGTTAACTCTGGCGCGCGCGAGCAAGCGGATCAGCTTAAAGGCGTAGGCGTTGTCATAGGAGTGCATCGCCGTGCAGTGGCTGGCCGTAACACGCCCCTGCCAGCCCTGTTCAAGCGTGTCAGCAGCCATTACTTCGGTGAAACGTGATTGAGGATCATCGGTTTCGTCGCAATGGCAGTCGATGTCGCGATTGAACTCCCTGGCGAGCTGGAAGGCATAATGGACATCCTCGACGCCCATATCGCGCGTCCATTCATAGTGCGGAATGCCGCCGACGACATCACAGCCAAGTTCCATGGCCCGGCGCATCAATTCGCGACCGTTGGGAAAGGAGAGGATGCCATCCTGGGGAAAGGCGACTAACTGCAGGTCACAAATATCACGCACCTCCTCACGTACTTCAAGCAAGGCACGCAGCGCGGTCAGATCGGGGTCGCAGACATCGACGTGGCTGCGAATGTGCAGCGTGCCCTGGGCGACCTCCCAGCGAATCTCTTCGAGGGCGCGTTTCTTGGCATCCTCCACGGTCAAGCTCGGTTTGCGCTCACTCCAGATCTGAATGCCTTCCAGAAGTGTGCCGGTCGAATTATAGCGGGGTTGGCCGACGGTGAGTACGGCATCGAGATGGACATGGGCGTCGATGAACGGAGGGGAGACGAGGCGACCTGCGGCATAGATCTCGCGGGCCGCTGTAGCTGCAGAAAGATCGTTGGCGATGCTGGCAAAGATGCCATCCTTGACGGCGATATCAACGAGGCCATGGCGGTGAAGCTGTGCGTGACGCACAAGCAGATCATAGTGCATGAACTATTCCTCTTTCTTTGGTGGTTGGGTATTCCGATGGCATGATTCTAGTAGGACGCCGGCAAATCGTCAAGGGAGGAATGACGCCGGATTGGTGCGATGCTCTGAGCTGAGGAGTGAGATAGCTCGCTAGACGAAAAGAAGCAGGCAGCCGATGCTAGCTGCCCGCTTTTGTTCATACTGCTAAGATGCAAAACTATTTGCCACCCGCGGCTGCTGCCTCGCCTAATCCGACTCTATCGCGCGAGGTCCGCACATCGATGGCGCGCAGGATGAGATAGGAGATACCGGCAAGCACCAGGCCCAGTTCGAAGCCTATATCCATGCCACCATTGACCAGACCTCCTAACACACCTGTAATCCCAAACGTACAGACACCGCCCGAACAACCGAACGGCGTTACGGTGACGCCGGGGATCGCGCCCAAAGTGTTTGAGGTGAGAACCAGGGCTTGAGAAAACCCGAGATAGGCGCCTATCAGACCGATGATCATTGCCACGATAGCAGCCCAGCCCGTTGGTAGCAGGCTGGCCGTGTTCCAACCATCGACATTATAGCGCCCCCTGCGGAACACAAAATGTTCGATGACGAGAATAATCGCGTAGGGTCCCAGCCAGTAGGCTACAAGTAGCATGAAACTGTTCAGCGTGTCGTTAAAGCTGCTGGTAAACGTGACAAGCAGAATCGCGACGACGATGTACACGACAGCTCCGATGAGCGTCCAGACGTAGCGAGGAACCCGCATGAACGCTTTGCCCAGCACCTGCATGGAAAGGCCCAGGCTATAGTCGTTCGGGATATTGTTGGCGACTGTGCTGAGCGCGAGCAACGCCACCAGGACGCTTCCAAAGGTACCTAACGGCGCGGCAACGCCGGCGAGCAAAGCGCCGCCACTACTATTTGATATCCAGCTTGTAAAGGCCATGCCCAGCGTCTCTAACAGCACACAGGGAATGAACACTCCCAGGAAGGTCAGCCAGAAGACACGAGCAGCCGCTGTATTCTCCGGCTGGTTGACGTTATAGTCCGCCGCGTAAGAACTCCACCCGGTAGCGAAGCCATAGATCGCGCCACCAAATGAGATGAATCCAGCGATTTCAGCGGCTCCGAATGCAGGCGTTGGAATAATTTTCATGTGCGGCACAGCGACGATGAACAGGATCAGGAAAATGATGGCCATCGGTATCCAGGACCAGCGTTCGTAGCGATGCACATACCTGTAGCCATAAATGCTGACCAGGGTGGTGAGAATTGCAATTACGAGAATGCCAGCCCAGACAGGAATAGCACCATTGGACAAGGAATTGACCAGTTGCCCACCGATAATAACGTTGACGGTAGACCAGCCGAGGCAGGCGGCGACATTGAAAAGCGCCATAATGATGCCGCCCACCCAGCCAAAGGCGAAACGGGTAATCGTCATCTGGCGCAGGCCGAGTTTGGGACCCAGCGTCGAGAAGAAAGCCACGGGCAAAACGCCCAGCGCGTTGAAGATAAGAATAACGGCCAGGCCATCCCAGAAACCAAGGTGAAAAATCGGGTTAGCTATCGCTCCCAGAGCGACGGTTGAAATGACCAGATTAGCGGAAAGCCACATGGTGAAATTGTCGAAGATACGGACATGAGTGCGGGTTGCGGGCGAGACCCGTTCTATACCGTGCGTCTCTATCCCACGTTCTTCAGGGATTGTCACAACATCGGAAGCCATGGTGTTGTACTCCTACTCCTTCAGAAAACTACTAAAACCAATAAATACGATGTACTGTACGAGCAACCTTTGTGAGAAGTCCTTTGGCTGGTCTATCTCACCCTAGCAGGGATACCTGCCCCAGAAGTTCTCCATGCCCCTGAGGTTTTCCCCGGTAACACGTTTCCAACTTAACAAATGGCGATTCGTGCTGCATGGTTTGAGAATAACCCACATAACACATAGATGCCTGGGAATATTTTACGCCTCAAGTATAGCAGAATCAAGATGATCTTACCAGTAGTTTTCTCTGGTTGGAATAGCTTGAATGATGAATTTTATGGAATTTTTATTGCTTATTATCCGGGGCAGGTGCAAGACCTGCCCTACGGATGCGACGAATGCTGAGCTATAGGCATTATATTACGAAGTAACACATAAAAATCGTCGGTAAGCATGAAAAATCGCAGTATTGTGTCGAACATTGCCAGGAATCAGCAAAATGGAAAGGCAAAACTCTAGACGCGAGTAAGGAAAACAGGTACAATGCCCATCATATATGGTGATGATGGAAAAGATCAGGAGGTCGGCATGTCTTCCAAACTGATTTCGCCGGAAGATGGTGCAGGTCATGTACCTGAGCGCACAATTGGTGAGCTTTTACGAGAAAATGCTGAGCTGCGGGCGGCCCTGGATGCTCGTATTCAGGAAAATAACTTGCTGAACGAGGTCATCTCGACAGTGGGATCGACGCTCAAGCTCGATGAAGTGCTGCGCCACCTGGTAGAGACGCTTGTACGTGCTATTTCCTGTCACGCTGCTTTCATTTACCTCTATGATCGGGATAAAGAACGCCTGATTCTAGCCAGCACGAGCGAGCCGTACTTGCACCTGGTGGGCAAGATCGAGCTGGCTCTGGGCGAGGGAATTACTGGCTGGGTTGGCATGACGTTGCAACCGGTGATCCTTAAAGAAGAGGCGATGAACGATCCGCGCTTCCGCTATTTTCCGGAATTGGAGGAAGAAAAGTTCCAGTCGATTATGACCGTGCCTATTGTCGCTAAAGACCGCCACTTGATCGGTATTGTTACAATGCACACGGCGGCTCCTTATGAGTTTACTGAACAGCACCAGATATTTGTGAGCAATACGGCGGCTCTGGCGGCTAGAGCTATTGAGAATGCACAGCTGTACGAAAATACACAGAGGAAGTTAAACATTTTAACAAACCTTTCGGTGTTGAGCCAGACAATCAGTTCGGGCCAATATCTCGATGATATGCTGCGCTCGCTTGCGATGCTTACGGCACAAATCATAGAAGTCGACCTTTGCGTAATTATGCTGCTCGACTCGACGCGCGGGCGCCTGGCGGTGCGGGCCTCATCGCCCACTCTGAGCGAACGCGCGCTGCGCTTCCGAACAATTGACATTGATCGACAGACCTGGGACAAGTTGCGAGTAGTCCCACTCCAGGGCACGATAGAATTGCAAGGCACCCCGCAAGCTCCGCTCCTGGCCCCCACACCCCCTCATGGACAAGTTCCTGAGATGAGTATACCTATCCTCGAACACCTGAATCCCATCAAAGATTCGCGCTATCAATCGCTACTCTCCCTGCCGTTAATTGCGGGAACTGAACACCTGGGGCTGATCAATTGTTACTCGAGCAAGACACGACGCTATACGGCGGAAGACTCGACGCTGCTGAGCACCATCGCCAACCAGGTAGCGCTGGCAATTAAAAACAGCCACCTGGTGGATTTGCTGGCGCAGAAGAATCTCATCAAGGGATTCTTTGATGATCTGGCGCAGGGGACATATGATTCAGAAGATACGCTGCGCCAGCGCGCAAACTTTCTCGGCTGTGATCTATCCAGGCCTCATGCTATTATGATGATTGAAATAGAGCACGTTGATACCAGCGATGGCGAAGAATATGGATACGGTACGGCACAACATAGACAGTCGCGGGAAGCAAACGGGCGGGGAGCACCCCTGGAAGAACAACGGGACGTGAGAGAATCAACGAGTGCGCAGCAGGGCGCGATAAATCTGGCCCCTACCGAGGCGTACAAACGCATTAGCGGGCAGGTACGGCGGCGGCTTCTGGATAATTTTCCTGGATCATTAGTATATGAGCGAGAGAACCTGCTTACCTGCATCGTTTGCCTCAGTAAGGACCCATCAGGCTCGCGTTTGAAAACGTGGCTGCGCGACTTGTTCCAGCAGATGCGCCATGAGCATAAAGTAGGACTCTCGGCAGGCATCGGCAATGTATGCCGCAATGCAGGCGACTACCGGCGCGGCTTCGCCGAAGCAGGCGAGGCGTTGCAAATGGGGCAGAGCCTCAACCGCGAAGGTGGCATTACGCATTTCAACGATTTAGGGGTTTATCGCTACCTGTATAAGATTGCGCGCATGGATGATCTGCGCGATATGTACCAGGATCAGGTCGGGCGCATCGCCAACTACGATGCCCGCAAGGGAACCGATTTGTTGGATACGTTGGAAACTTATCTTGAGTGCGCTGGCAATCTTACGCGCACCTCCAACCGCTTGTATGTCCATCGCAATACGCTCATCCAGCGCCTTGATCGCCTGCAATCGCTTTGCGATATCGATTTGCAAGAACGCAGCAACTGGCTCACCCTGCAAGTCGCCATCAAGGTGTATAAGTTGCGCAACGGTGAGAAAAATGACGCCGGTTAACGTAACCCGGCAAAGCGGTAGCCGATCATCTTATAGACCAGTTTAGCGGCCAGGAAATCCGCTCGTACCTGTCCCGGCATCGGGCAGAGTTCAACTACGTCCATACCAACGATGGTAGTGCGCCGGCAGATTTCGCGAAAGAGATCGAGGAGTTGATACCAGTGCAGGCCGCCAGGTTCGGGGGTTCCAACGGCGGGCATTTCCGATGGATCGAGCGCATCGAGGTCAATCGTGACATAGGTATGTTTGCTCAGGCGCTCCCAGGGGATTACTGCTGTCCCATTGGCCATCCGGTAGCCCCAGACAATCGCCACATTGGGCCGCGTCTTCATGAACTCGGCCTCCTCAGGACTGAAACTGCGGATGCCGATCTCGGTCAGAGGAATGCCCATATCCACGACGCGCCTTTCAATCGAGGCATGAGAAAGCGGGGTGCCCTCATACTGATCGCGTAGATCACCGTGGGCGTCGATATGAACAACTGTGAGGTCGGGGAAATAATCGCGTACAGCGGCAATAGGAGGCGCGGAGAGAGAGTGCTCACCGCCAATTGTGAATGGGAACTGCCCACGCTGCAAAACTTCACGCACGGCATCACCGGTTGCTTTCAGGGCAGCGGCATGATCCATCCCGGTGTAATCGAGTGCGGGGCGAGTATAGATGCCAGCTTCAATGGGGCACCAGTCGAGTTCCTCATCGTATAATTCCATCTGGCTGGAGGCATCAAGAATCGCCTGTGGCCCATGCTCGGTACCTTTTATGTAGCATACGCTATACTCCAGCGGAGCCGGAATGATCGTCACACGGGCGGTTGCCGGGTCGCAATACGGTGCATCAGGGGCGCCAAACTGGGTCACAAGCGATTCAGTCATAGCATCAATGTCCTTCTTTTTATCGCACCGCCATTTTCGCCATGCGAGCGGCCATGGCAGCTTCATAGCGCTCTGGATCGGGCGTTTCCGGTCGCAGAGAGCGGTTGCCGCGTACAACGAAATGCGACTCTACATCGCCGGTCTGAAACATCTCTTTGGCGAAAGCAATGGCGTCTTCCTGGCTGAACTCTTTGCACGAACAGATGTCAATATCGACTTCACCGTACTCGGGCCAGGCATGCAGGCTGATATGGCTCTGCGCGATCACCACAAAACCGGATAAACCGGCATCTAGCGGGTTAGACGTTTCAATTTGATACAGGTGTACGGGACTGACCTTCTCCATATCCACACGTGCCGGGTACTCATCCAGTACCCGCCTCACCAGGGGTTCGTTGGTCAGGAGTTCCCGATCACACCCATACAGCTCCAGCATCAAATGCACAAGCATCGAACAAACCTCCAATGTTACTAGACTACACACGCAAATTTTTTGCGCACCAGCATATTATACATTAGATTGTCAAGCTAATGCAAATTAACATGTGCGCATCTTGTATCTAATAACCAGGAGTCCTCCATCTAATAGCAATCTGTCGATCCACCTAATGTCGGAGATTGGTTCGATCTAATCGCAACAGTAGTTACAAGCCAGCCATGCCCTTGGATAGCAGTCGCTTTTTCCTTTAAGGCCTCACTTCTTTTCCTCTCATATACGCCTCGTGCAACTCTTGTAGAAGTGTTTCTCGCTGCACAAACAATTCTTTCCGTGGACGGCGTTGCGCTTTACTCACTGCGTATGCGGTGATAAGGGGTAAAGCAATAGTGGAATCGCCGTAGATGACAACGGCGCTATTGAGCTGATCTGGCTTGATCTTGCCCCATGAGACAGCTTCGGATGGTGTCGCGCCGGAGAGTCCTCCCCAGTGGGGCGCGTCAGCTGTGATCTGAATGAAGAAGTCATGCCCACCTTTGTGGATACCCAGGACTTCCCACAACTGGGGCTGCGTTTGCAAGTAGAAGTTTTTAGGGCTGCCGCCACCGAGAATGATTACGCCATTACGCGTAGCATGATGTACAATCGCCGTCGTCTCATTAACGTCGGCCAGGGGATCGAGCGTGAGCTGGCTTCCATCGAGAGCATGGCGCGCCACATTCATGCCAATAGACGAATCGCCCGGCGATGAGGTGTAGATTGGCACATTCCAGGCCGCGGCCTGGGCCAGCACAGAATATTCAGGGTTCACACCGGCTCTGAGCAATTGCGAGCCGAGGTGATAATGCAGTTCCGACGTTGAGATGGGTCGATTGGGCAGACTTTTCAAGGATTCGCGCACGAACGCATCGGTATCGAGCAATACCTGGTCTGAGAAGAGGATATCATAAATGCGAATTACCCCCTCTTCCTGCAATTTCGTATCATCCAGGCGAAAATCCCCACGGTGCAGCGCCATAGCGAGCGCATAATGCATATCGTGGTACAGATTCGCCCCCGTGCTGATGATGAAATCAACGAATCCATAATCCATCAAGGTCAGGATGCATCCACCCAGACCAGCGGGAGTAAGCGCGCCGGCCATAGTCAGGCCGATGGTGACATCATTTTCAGGCGCCAGCATTTGCTCGACATAGAGCCGCGCCGCTTCATTGAGCCGGGCGGCGTTATATGCCTGGTACTGTTGATCAATCAGTTCAGCAACGGTCATATTGGGATGAACGCGCCGTGGCAGTATTTGCGGCCCGCTCAGGTAGTCGCTCCGGGCAGGTTGATGGTGATCCGCCATATGATCGTGATGGTCATGTGCCATGCATGGTTGTCCTTTCTGGGAAAATGTGATCGGTAGATGCCAGCAACTACTATTGTATCATCTGGTGTATTTTCTGGTAGCCTGAGTACTTTGGTGATTCCCCGTAAGTCCCTCGGCTCTGCTGAGGCCGTCAGCTTATAGGTAATCACCAGTAAGCACTTTGGTTCGCCCGAAAAGCAAATTCTCCCGTTAGATTGCCTGAAATCACTTTACAATCTAAGCCCTGGATGGTACAATACTGCGAAGTAAGTATCTGTATCGATTGAAAGGCGACACTGGAGAGTATCTCATGCAATCCCAACCCACCCACGCAATCCAGGTCGAGCGCAACGTACCCATCCCCATGCGTGACGGCACCATCCTGCGCGCTGACGTATACCGGCCACAGGAAGAGGGGCGCTATCCCGTGATTCTTGAGCGCGTCGCCTATGAATTGACGCAGCGCTGCCAATATAAGGGCGAATATTTTGCCAGTCGCGGATACGTATTCGTTGGGCAGAATGTGCGCGGGCGTTACGCATCAGAGGGAAAATTCGAGGTGTTTCGCGATGATGCCTGGGGCGAACACCAGGATGGCTATGATACTGTCGAATGGGCCGGGATGCAGCCGTGGTCGAATGGCAAGGTGGGGATGGTCGATGGCTCCTATTCTGGTTTCACGCAATACCTGCTCGCGCCGGCGCGCCCGCCCCACTTAAAGGCGCTCTTTGTGCGCGAGGGCGGTTCCGATCATTACCGTGATTTTCTCTACCGTTATGGCGCGTTCCAACTGGCGCTCAATCTCGGTTGGACGCTGCAAGAGATACTGGCCGGCTTGAAGCATGAAACTGCTCCTCCAGGTACGGAGGCACAACGAGAACGCCTTGAAGATGCCGTGGCGAATATGGATTACTGGTTCCGTCATTTGCCACTCAAATCCTGCCCACCCCTGGAAGGGCTTGCCGGCTGGTATTTCGAGGACCTGAATCACTCTGAAGACGGTCCTTACTGGTGGCCCATGAACCTCGCGCTCAAGTATCCAGAGGTGGATGTGCCGGTCATGCACTTAGGCGGCTGGTTCGACTGCTTCCTCGATGGCACCTTGCGCAGCTTCCAGGGCATCCGTGCGCATGGGAGAACGCCGGAATGCCGTGCCAACCAGCGCCTGATCATCGGCCCCTGGATTCATGGCCCTACTAACATCGGTAAAAGCGAGGTCGGCGAACTGGATTTCGGGCCGGAAGCGGCTTTCGACCTGTATGACTATCGATTGCGCTGGTACGACTACTGGCTCAAGGGCATAGAGAACGGCATCATGAATGATCCGCCCGTGCGTATCTTCCTGATGGGAGCGAACCGCTGGCTGGAGATGCAAGCATGGCCTCCGGAGAACATCACCTATCGCCCATTATACTTTCGCGCGGGTACAGGCAAAAGCGGGACCTCACTGAACAACGGCCACCTCTCCTTCGAGCCGCCAGAACATTCAGAGGCAGCGGATAGCTACGAATATGATCCAGAAGACCCGGTACCGAGCCTGCTTACCTACCCTGAACTGGGACCCAAAGATCATCGCCCGGTAGAGGGCCGTATGCTGACCTACACGACCCAGCCGCTCAAGCAGGAATTGACTATCATTGGCCCCGTAAAAGCTGTCCTTTATGGCATGTCAACTGCTCCTGATACGGACTGGGCCGTGCGCTTATGTGATGTCTGGCCGGATGGCCGCTCGATGTCCGTTTGCGATGGTATCCTGCGCGCCAGGTTTCGCAATTCGCTGGAGCAAACCGAGTTGATGGTGCCCGGAGAGGTCTATACGTTTGAGGTAGACCTGTGGGCGACGGCGCAGGTGTTTCAGGCTGGACATCGCCTGCGTGTAGAAGTGACAAGCAGCGATTTCCCACGCTATGATCGCAACCTGAATACTGGTGGCCCGTTTGGCGAAGAGACTCAGGGGCAGGTGGCGACGAATACTGTGCTGCATAATGAGATACATGCTTCACACATCGTGCTGCCCATTATCGAATAGCCTTGCTGATAGTTCGTGTATCGTCTCCTTTTCCGCTTGCAAGCCGTCAAACAGCAGGAAGGTGAGAACTTCTGGCAGTTCTTCCCAACGCCGGGCAATCACCTCGTCGTTGAGTATTGCCTGTTACAATATGGACAGGAAGCAGATAATTCTTGAATACAGGACCATTAGTCTAAACACCAATCCGTAGGAAAGTGTCAATTTAAAGCAAACGTTAAGTCAAGGGAGAAACATTCACTACTCGACCATTGCCCGTCGAATCTCAATAATCTGGTCACGCAACTGAGCCGCCTTCTCAAATTCTAGTTGCTTGGCCGCATTGCGCATTTGCGATTCCAGATCTTTGATGAGACGCAGCGCCTCCTCTTTCGGAATGGTTGCGAGAACGGTCGCTACTGCCTTGCCATCAGCAGCTTCGGCGTTCGCACTGCTCATGGCCTTGATGCGCTCGGATAGGGTCTTCACATCCTTCTTGATGCCGCGAGGCGTGATATTGTTGCGCTCATTGAAGGTCGTCTGGAGCTTGCGACGACGGTTCGTCTCATCGATAGCACGCTGCATCGATCTTGTAACCGTATCGGCATACATGATTACACTGCCCTCGACATGGCGCGCCGCGCGTCCAATCATCTGAATCAGCGAACCCTCTGAACGCAAGAAGCCCTCTTTATCGGCATCGAGTATGGCTACCAGCGAGACCTCCGGCAGATCCAATCCCTCGCGCAGCAGGTTGATGCCAACCACCACGTCGTAAACGCCCAGCCGCAGGTCGCGCAAAATCTCAACGCGCTCAATCGTATCGATCTCGGAGTGCAGATAATGCACCTTGATGCTTAACTCTTGCAGGTAGTCCGCCAGGTCCTCGGCCATCTTCTTGGTCAAGGTCGTTACCAGCACGCGCTGACCCCTGGAGACGCGGTTGCGTATCTCCACGATCAGATCATCGATCTGGCCTTTCGTGGGACGCACGCTGATCTGCGGATCGAGCAGACCTGTTGGGCGAATGACCTGTTCCACAACCGCCTGGCTATGCTCATACTCGTATGGCCCCGGTGTGGCCGAGACAAAGAGCGCCTGGTTGATCTGTCGCTCGAATTCGGCAAAGGTGAGCGGGCGGTTATCCAGGGCCGAAGGCAGGCGGAAACCATAATCGACCAGCACCTGCTTGCGCGAGCGGTCACCCGCGAACATCCCGCGCACCTGTGGCAGCGCTACATGCGATTCGTCTACGACCAGCAGGTAATCATCCGGCAGGTAGTCCATCAACGTCCAGGGCTGCTCGCCCGCCGCGCGTCCCGCCAGGTGGCGCGAATAGTTCTCAACGCCCGAACAGAAGCCGGTTTCGCGCAGCATCTCGATATCGAAGTTGGTACGCTGCTTCAAACGTGCCGCTTCGAGTATCTTTCCCTCTGCTTCCAACTGTGCCAGGCGTTCTTCTAATTCAGCCTCGATTAGTTCGATAGCGTGATTCAAGCGTTCTTGCGTCGTCACCCAGTGTTTTGCGGGGTAGATATCCAGGCGCTGCCGCTTGCCCAATACCTCGCCGGTCAGCGGGTCGATCTCGGTCATACGCTCGATCTCATCGCCAAAAAACTCGATACGCACGGCGACATCCTCGTAGGCCGGAAAGATTTCCAGCACGTCGCCGCGCACGCGGAAGCGCCCGCGAATGAAATTGGAGTCGTTGCGTTCATACTGGATATCCGTCAAATGGCGCAGTATCCTGTCCCGGCGGCGCTCCTCACCGACCTTCAGCGTCAGCACGACCTCTCCATATTCCTCTGGACTGCCCAGACCATAGATACAGGAGACCGAGGCGACAATCAGGACATCCCTGCGCTCGAACAGGCTGCGGGTGGTCGAGAGGCGCAGTTTTTCGATCTCCTCGTTCAGCATGCTTTCTTTTTCGACATAGGTATCTGTGCGCGGGATATAGGCCTCTGGCTGGTAATAGTCATAGTAGGAGACGAAATACTCTACCGCGTTGTTGGGGAAAAACTCTTTGTATTCGCTATAGAGCTGCGCCGCCAGCGTCTTATTTGGGGCCAGCACCAGCGTTGGTTTCTGCACCTGCTCTATGATTTTCGCGACCGTATAGGTTTTGCCGCTGCCCGTCACGCCTAGCAGCGTCTGCATTTTGTATCCCTTGCGAATCCCCTCGGCCAGTTGCGAAATGGCCTCCGGCTGATCGCCTGTGGGAGAAAATGGGGCCTCGACCTTGAATTCTGGCATGCCGTCCCGTCCTTTATGCATGATTACATAGAATATCTTTTCCAATAGCCTTACCATTATACCACGAAATTGCCATAGCAGCGTCATTTTCCTCACACAGACTCTTCGTCTTTTAAAGGGATTGGGGACGCCTCCAGCCAGGGCGCGATAAATCTGGCCTCTACGTTCCCCTATAAGCAAGTAGCCTCTTACTCTTAAAAGCACATATTGTGGCAACCAGTTGTACATGTTACACTGAACGGGCAGTACAGGATAGGTAGCTTGCTAGTACAGTGGCATCCTTCAACTTCAACTACAAACAAAGGAGAGGGGCCATGAACAGTTTCCACCTCATATGTCGCCTGAACCTGGTACTCTTGTTGCCGATCTTGTTGCTGGTCTGTGGAGTGCCTTCCACCCAGGCCCAGCAACGCTCCTTGACCCAAGTTGCCGGTCAGGTTACTGAGTACTCATTGCCGCCGGGTCACAATCCGTGGGGCAGCATCGCCAGCGGTCCTGATGGCAATCTGTGGTTCCTGGAATATCCCGGTAACCGCGTTGGGAAAATGACCACCCAGGGAAGTTACGACGATCTGAGAATATCTGTTCCAACAATGAATCGGGAAACGGGAGAACATTTACTGAAACCACTGCTTGAGGAGATATCCAGGCTTGATGCCAGCAAGCAGAAAGTAGTGGTCATAACGGCCAATGAAATCAATGATCGCGGTCGCTGGATGCTGGCTCCGAACCGTATGGGAAAGCATCTGAGGGTCGTTTATCTCGATCCAACTGCCCGGCCACGAACTAGCGTATCCTGGCGTTTAGACGCACAGGCGGCCGATGCTCCTGCCGTCAAAATTACAACGCAGACTAACCTGTGTCCTGCCTGCAAACGCCCTGTCCAGCCTCAGTGGAAGCATTGCGTCTTCTGTGGCGCATCTTTAACAAAGACCTGCCCAAAGTGCGGCGCTCCCTATCCTGAGATCGAAAGGGCACGGTTCTGTTTTGAATGTGGTAGCGAGTTGGAGTAGTATTATTATATCTCAGATAACCTCGCTGGGATCAGGAATTTGAATAGTAATTACGACATCCTCATTCAGATAAAAGGGAAGACTCTATGAACATGGTCATAGCTGAGATTCGTTTCCCCATCACGCTTGACATAGAGCGACTGGCTACCTCTAGCCGCGAAGCAATCCAGCTGGCACAACAAGAAGCCGTGCGCATGCAGGCCCCGGAGGTCTATCCAGAACATCTCTTGCTCGGCGCTCTCAGGCAAGGCGATGGCGAAGTCAGGAAGATGCTGCGGGAACTGGGCATAGATCCGCAGGCGGTTAGCGCCGGATTATCCATAGTTCTCGCATCAGATGGCTCTTACGGACCGGATGAGATCACCTGGCCGCTCTCGGTTGATGCGCTGGCATGCCTGAATTGGGCCTCTACTTTCGCTATGTATATGGGCTCCGAGCAAGTACTGCCCGGCCATCTCCTGCTGAGCACGCTGCGCCATCCATCGACCCATTCGCTTATGATGCTACTCTTATCTGCCACTGCTTCACCGACAACGCCGATACTGACCGTAACGGGCGCCGACTACACCGTTTTCATGGACCAGTTTATTTACTCTCGCATCCGCGAACAGGTCATAGCAAGCTTCAACACGGGCGCTGCCCGGCGCGTGCTTACCGCATTTGAGCGTCCTACTATCACCTATGCCGATATACAGGGTATGGACGCGGCGAAGGCACAATTGCGCGAAGTTGCCGCTTATCTAAGACATCCGGTGCTATACAACAGGGCGAAAAGAGAATACTTGTTCGGAACATTGCTGGTTGGTCATCCCTGCACTGACCGGACCCTGCTCGTCAAGGCCACGGCATCAGAAGCAGCAGTTGCGCTCATTTCTTTATCTATGGCGGCTCTCGTTGCTATGCTCAACGCGCTCGACTCCGGCGCGATGACTCTTGAGGATTTTGATCTGCCACTTCAGGAATACAGCTTACTCAAGGACAGTAAAGCCGACCAGGTAGGCCGCAAAGTGATACATCGCAGCTTCGAGCAGATAAGGGCAGCCCCTCCCAGCATCCTTTTCATCGATGATTTAGATGCCTTAGCAGAAATACGCAACCCTGAAGTGCGCGCCCAGTGCTGGAAACAGGTGCTGGTTGAGATGGATGCTTTCGACTACAATCCAACGGTCACCGTTATCGCCACAACGAAAAGTATCGAGGGGATTAACAGGGAAGCGCTCTATCCTACCCGTTTCAGCCGGCAGGTGCGTATTGGTGATGGTTTCCTTGCCGATCTTACAGCGCAAACCAGGCTTTGCCTCTCATGCAAACGCGAGGGGCTGATCGGCTGGCGATACTGCATATATTGTGGCACGGAGTTAACGCAGTTGTGCGCAGTTTGCGGCTCGCCGAGCATACAGACCTCTGGAGAGCGCTTCTGCTATCAATGCGGAAATCCAAGAACGGCCAGACCATAATCTGCCCGGACCCTCTCTTCAATGCGGGCTTTATTGAACTGATTTTCGTGCCTGCACCGTGATATAAAGAAGAAACGCATCGGAAAATCAAAGATTTCCTTATGCGGTCTGTGAGTTAGTTCACAGTCACCTTCTCTAACTGTGCTACAATCAAAACAAAACAATCATTCAGAGAGGCCCGCATTCTGGAAAGGTCGCAAGTCGAAGCATGACACAGGTTCTTCCGCGCAATTGCCCGCGTTGCGGTGTGCCAACGGTCCCAGGCCATCGATTCTGTGCCAACTGTGGTCTTAGTAATGAAGCAATGCAAGCCACTTCACAGTACCAGCAGCCTCCGCAGGCAAAGGCGACGCGCGACTTTTCACAGAAGCGAGCGCCGGAAAACAGGCCACGCAGAATCGCAATACTCTTAATTGCCCTTTCGTTGATACTGTTTGTAGCAGCTATCCTGGTGATCGTCCTGCCATCCGGCCTGCACTTGCCCAGATTGGGCGGTAGCGCATCGCAGCCTCCTATCACCACCATGCCTATCAATGCAACTGTTACCTATGCCGGAGTTGAAGTTACTGTTGTGAATGCGCAGCAGTCACAGAGTTTTCTCGACGATCCGAAGACGAGTACAGATGGCATGGTACGCCTGGATTTGCAAGAGCAGAATAAGACCAGCGTAACGGTGAGTTGGAGCTACTATACGATCGCGCATTTGCTCTTGCCCGGAAAAGGCAGCATCGGACCCGGCTATGTCAAAGAGCAGCCAGGTATTGCTCCTGGCGCGACACAGAGCGCCGTTCTTGATTTTGCTGTGCCTATCAGCGATAAAATTCGCCAGCTTACGCTGCAATTGGGTGCCGCAAACGAGGCCCAGGTGGGTATTCCTTTAACAGGCAAAGCGGACTTGAGCAAGTATGCGCCTAAAACGACGAAACTGAATGGGCAGATGGTCTATTTTGGATTGAATTACACCCTTACAAGTGCGACCAGTAGTCTGAGCATCAGCGGCCAGCAGGCCAGCAAGGGGAAGCGCTATCTCACGCTGGCGCTGTCGGTGGATAATACACTTTCACAAGAGGCGATTGCAGGTTCTCCCTATGACTACATACGCTTACAGTCGGGCAACACAACCTTTTCCCCCATTGCTTCGACGCTGCCGGTCTCTTTTGCCACGGGAGAGAGCGGCAAAGCCGGAACGGTGACATTCCTCGTACCGCAAAATAGTACGAACTTCACCCTGATCCTCTTAGCACAGGCGCAAAACCCTGGGGATCAAGCTTCTACAGATTTTCAAATAGCAAAATAAAGCGGCCAGCCGTTTAGGGCGACCACAAGGGCGGGAGCGATTGGAGGGCGACCACAAGGGTACGCCCTCCGAATCAGGCCCTGTGGTCGCCCCTGATTCTTCACTCGAGCAAGAAACTGCCCATTAGTTCGCGCCGCAGCATTGCTTTTTCTGCTTCGTCTATCTCAGTCGCTCTGGATGCCGGACCTGACCAGATGGCCATCTGATCACCAGCTGCCGAGGTAAATTCTTCGAGCAGCATATCTTCCAACATGATTGGAGAGGCCACGGGAGTTGAGGGGGAAGTTTCTTCAGCCGATTCTTCCAAAACCGCGTCTATATCAGGTATCGGAGTCTCTGGCATGGTAGGCATAACTGTCTCGGCGGTAGATATATTTGGCATAGCCGATGTTTCCATTGAAGAAAGATCACTCCGTGGACCTGGCACGTCTTCCTGGGAGACAACTCCATGCAACGAAAAGCGCTGGCCTTCAATTTCTATCACGATACCTCGTCCGGCGCGCAAATCGGCAAGCTGGCGATGCAGCTCTTTATTTTCAGCTTCCAAATCTTCCAGAATTTGTTTTTGTTTGAGCAATTCCTCCATGATCTGCTCAAAACCACTGCCGCTGGATTTCATGAGTCCTCCTTAGTATATTCACACTTGACCTTTTCGGGTTTGATGGCGGACAGGCACCAGGACAAGGACAAGCCATTGTCCCTACAGGGGAGCGGTAGGCCACATCCTTTCATGACCCGAAGAGGACAGGGACAAGCCGCTGTCCCTACACAGGCCTTACAAAATCGTGAGCCATCGGCCCCCATTACCAACCGGCTATTGGCATGCGAGTGTATCATTATATAGAAGAACGATGATTGTCTCCATCTTTGTGTGAAAAACGTACCAACCTGTCTGAAGTAACAATAGTTGTGTTCTCCACTGCTTGTATAGCATCCAAATTATGGCGTGGAGGGCAGTAGGGGCGGGAGCGGTGGAGGCTGGATGGATGGGGAGATTGCCCCGCCCTGGGCAGTGGTGAGGCATGCCTGGAGGTCATCCGAGGTTGGCCCACTCCCCCAGGGCGGACCAAGCTCCCCCGCCCCTATTGGCACGAGCCGTTTCTTAAAAGCCTACCCGTGTAGGGGGACCAGGGCAGGAGCAACCCGCATAAGGCTTTATCAGCAAGCCATTTTCCTTGCTACTACTATATCGCTATGCTAAACTATTTGCAGGTTGAACTGACTCTTAATGGTCAGTTCTGACCGTGTTATATGAAGGAAATATGCCTATCATGGCTCTATCATAGAAAAGGAACGGTATGGCGCAGGAATCTGTGGCAAAGGAAGCATCGCATTCGACTCAAGGGGACGAGCATAGCACAGGGAAAAATCTGCTCGGTCCCATTCTTTGTTGGGCAGTCGTCTTTGCGGATATAGGTACTTCTGTTTACTATACCCCTGGTATCCTCTATGGAACAGTAGGGAGACTGGCCGGTTTTTTTGTGTTCCTGACGATGACCGTATTTGTGTTGCTCACTTTAAAGTATGCAGAGGTCACCGAGCGTTTCCCGCAGGGTGGTGGTGTGGTGACAGTAGCAGCTCAGGCCATTAATCACTGGGTTGGAGCCTTAGGTGGCATGTTCATCCTGGTTGATTACTTCCTGACTGCCGCTATCAGCAGCCTTTCAGGAATGTTGTACTTGAGCGTAGTAATACCGGCTATGGGTCCATTCGCGCTGGAGATTACCATCGTTATACTGGTTTTACTGGGTATTCTCAACTGGGTGGGTGTGAGCGAGAGCGCGAAAGTGAGCATGGTTGGTGCTATCATAGCCTTCTTAAGTGATATCGCAATCCTTGTCACAGTGTTTACTCATCTCTCTCTACCGGCATTTTTTGCGCTATTCGGTTCGATGTTTGAACATAATGCTCTCACGCCGATTTCTCTTCTGACCGGATTTGCCGGCTCGTTCCTCGCGTTTTCAGGTCTTGAAAGTATTTCGCAGCTCTCCCCGGTCATGAAAACACCGCGCAAGAAGGTGGCGGGTATCGCACTCCTACTCGTCGTCTTGACCATCGGATTAACCAGTCCATTACTGACGATGCTCTCGACGTTGTTGTTGCCAAAGAGCGTGGTTGACGATCCTTTCTTATCCTCGCAGGTTATCTCTCTGCTCGCCGGCAAATGGGGGGGAATCCTCCTACAGACGGAAGTGGCCATCAGTGCGAGCGCGCTGCTAGTTTTTGCCAGCAATACAGCCATTATTGGCTCCTATCACGTGTTTATGGCCCTTTCGCGCATGGAATTCTTTCCAGGATTTGTACTCAAACGTAACAAGTTACGTGGTACTCCTCACTACTCCATTGCCCTGGCCACAGGTGTCCCTATCGCGGTACTGATCATTGTGAAAGGCAATATCAACATCCTGGGTGATATGTATGCTTTTGGCCTGCTTGGTGCTTTCACTCTCACCTGTCTCGGCCTGGATATTGTACGCAGGCGTGAACGCAAGATGGCGCGAGAAATAGCCAGGCACTTACCCCCGACTGATGGCAATGCCCACGCATCCACCCAGGACATAGTAAACAAGGCCAGGAAATTAAGTGAGGAATACACCCATTCTAATGGTTCCGAAGCCGCGAAAGGCGTTGAGCCGGATACTATCGCGATTATGGCTGCTCCAACACGTTCGTGGCGAACAAGGCTGCACAATCTCTGGTACAATCTCGATTTCTGGCTAGGCGTACTCACCACGCTGCTGGTAGCCACAGCATGGTGTACCAATCTCGTTGCCAAACCGCTTGCGACGCTATTTGGCGGTACTGTAGCTGGTGTAGGAATGCTTGTGGCCTATATCAACTATTCCCAGCACAGGAGGGCCGGGCGTTTGCCTGTTGTCACCACGGGCATTGCAACTCGTTTGCCAGGTTCTATCATGGCCGTGCTCACAGCAAACAATGGGCAAAATGATGCCGTAATACGGACGGCTCTCAACGAAGCGGGCGGGCATCCTGTCGTCTTTCTGTATGTCGGCAAGCGCAGTCCGGGTAGGATGCCCAGTATGTTCGAGGTGTACGACCCTTATCTTGATGACCAGCAGGCGAGAGAATATTTTGGTAAAGCCGAACACCTCGCTCAACGCTCGAAAACTCCAACCCGTTATGTGTACCGGCAGGAGGAGCCCGGCACTGTTGCCAGCGTCTGGCAGGTGGTTCATCCTCATGATATGGTCGTCGCCGCCAAAAATACGCCAGAAATTGAGGATGTCAATCCTGATCGTATCCGTTACGATGTCACGCCCGATGGCAAAGTTGCACATCTTTTGAAGGCCTGGTGAGATTCTTCCCCTTCGCTCAGAATGGCCCTGGCAAGTGATACAATACAAAGAGATCAGGCAATTTGTCTCCTGTAGTATTGCCAGGTGAAGATAGGACAAGGCTCAAGAAAAGAGAAAGAAAAGAAAGGAACAAGAGAGATGAACGACCGAGTTCGTGAAATTTTAAGCTGGTACGCCAGCGAAAATCCAGGTGTGCGAGCCAATCTCGCGCGTATGCTGAACCATGGCCGGCTGGCAGGCACCGGAAAAATGGTCATCCTGCCGGTAGACCAGGGCTTTGAACATGGCCCGGCGCGTAGTTTCGCGCCCAATCCTGCCAGTTATGACCCCCGCTATTTTTTCCAGCTTGCCATTGAAGCGGGCTGCAATGCCTATGCCGCTCCACTGGGTTTGTTGGAAGCAGGTGTCTCGGATTATGTCGGTGAAGTGCCCTTGATTCTGAAGTGCAACAATCATGACCTGTTGCACGACGAGAAAGACCCCATTTCGGCGGTTACTGCCGGTGTTGGCGATGCTCTGCGCCTGGGCTGTGCCGCCGTCGGTTTCACCATCTACCCCGGCTCCGCGCAGGCGACTACCATGTACGAGGAACTGCGCGAACTGGCCGAAGAAGCCAAGGCCAGCGGACTCGCGGTCGTTGTCTGGTCGTACCCGCGTGGCAGCGGCCTGAGCAAAGAGGGCGAGACGGCGGTTGATGTCGTGGCCTACGCTGCCCAGATCGCGGCGCAACTGGGCGCGGATATCATCAAGGTCAAGCTGCCCAGCGCGAAAGTGGAGCTGGCGGAAGCGCAAAAAGTCTACCAGAAGTATGAAATCCCCATTTCGACGCTTGCCGAGCGCGTCCACCATGTCGTGCAAAGCGCGTTCGACGGACGCAGGATCGTCATTTTCTCCGGCGGGACGTATGCCGCCGACGAGCAGTTCTTTGAGGAAGCCCGCGCCATTCGCGATGGCGGCGGTTTCGGCTCCATCATTGGTCGCAACTCGTTCCAGCGCAAGAAGGACGATGCGCTCAAGTTCCTTGGAACCGTCATGGGCATCTACGAAGGCTCGATCAAGTAATTGATACTACAGCAATTGAATGCTGGGTATGCCGTGAGAGGCGCAATGAGACGCTTTAGCAAAGGATTCGGGTAACGTACATGAAGCCGATAAATCGGCCCCTACGGCTTCGCCGCGTAGGGGCCGATTTATCGGCGCTGGGCGCGATAAATCGGCCCGCGCATTCCTTACCGGAATACGTTGTGAAAAACCATTATTGGCCTGCTTATCCTATATCACTTCTTTCAACGCATACCTCTCATCCGCTAGCTAAAAAGAAGCTATAGAAAGGTTCTCCATGACAGCAACCCGCAAACTTTCTTATGATGATGTCTGGCAATTCAAAGAAATGGGCAATATCGCGCTTTCCCCGGACGGCAGGCGCGTAGCATTCGTGATGCAGAGCAAGGATAAAGCAAAAGATACCAGGCAAAATGCCATCTGGCTGCTCCATCTCGATGAGCATGGACACGCCATAGGGACGGCGCGCCAGCTGACAAGCGGCAGCAAAAATGACCTGAATCCCACCTGGGCCCCCGATAGTCTGCACCTGCTGTTCATATCCAACCGCGAAGAAGAAAAGAAGCAATTATGGGTGATTAACACCGATGGCGGCGAAGCCCGCAAACTCACGAATATGCTGCATGGAGTCAACGATGCTGCCTGGTCGCCTGATGGGCAGTGGATCGCCTTGGTCGCCAGCGCATTTCCAACAGACGACGATGACCTGCTGGTGGGGCGCAAAACGCTGGAGGGGGCTGATAAGAAGAAATACGAGGACGCGGAACGTTTTCACGAGCGTACCATCAACAAAATCTGGTATCGCCTCGATGGACGTGGCCTCTTCGAAAGGTTCGATCAGCTTTTCGTGATGCCCGCGCCATCCAGCGACGATATTACGCTTGATCCAGCCGCCATTCGACGCCTCACCTCTGGCGACTATGACCATGGGCTGCCGTGCTGGCTGCCCAATAGCCAGGAAATATCTGTATTATGCAATCGAAACGAAGATCGAGACGGCTCCATGGTCACCGACCTGTGGCTGATCAACCACGAGACGGGAGATGCTCGCTGCATTACTGATGGAACCTTGCAGATAGCCAGCTATGCGTGGTCGCCCGATGGTCAGCGCGTGATCCTGATTGCCGATCAAGATATGCGCAAAGGAGATGTTTGTAACGAGCGCCTGTATCTTGTCGGGCGCGAAGGCGGCAAGATCAAGGCGCTGGCGGATGAAATTGATAACAATGCCTTTCCCCCAACCGTCTCCAATTTTGGACTGCCCGGCCCATACCGTCCACAATGGAGCAGAGATGGAAAATATGTCTATTTTCTCGTCAATGAACGTGGTTCCGCCAATGTCTATTGCCTGGATGTCGCGCAAAATGCACCCGCTCGCCTCACGAATGATGACTATCTGACCACCCACCTGTCTTTGTTTCCCAACGAGCAGGGGGTATTGTTGGCACAGTCGCGGCTGCTTCATCCATGGGAAATCTACCTGTTACCTCTAAAGGGCGAAGATGACGAAGCACCCGCATCCGTGGAAATGGAGCGTTTGACGCATCTCCACGACCGCCAGCTGGAGCAGTTTGCCTGGAGCATACCTGAGCGCATTACTTATGCGGGGGCCAATGGAGATGAAATCGATGGCTGGATTGTACGGCCAATCGGAGCGCGAGAGGGCGTGCGCTACCCTCTACTGGTAAGCATTCATGGCGGGCCGCATAGCACGTTCACGACAGGCATGAGTCCATTCTTCCAGTGCCTGGCGGCGCAGGGCTTTGCCAGTTTCTACTGCAATCCGCACGGCAGTAGCGGGCGCGGGCAGGATTTTATGCGCCAGGTGGTGGGCGACTGGGGCGGTTGGGACTTTCAAGATATCATGCTTGGCGTCGACGCGTGTATTGCGCGCGGCATTGCCGACCCGGCGCGCCTGGTAGTAACCGGCTACAGCTACGGTGGCTACATGACCATGTATGTCATCGGACAGACCGACCGCTTCAAGGCCGCCGTTCCTATGGCCGGTATCTCCAACCTGGCCAGTTTTGTGGGCACCTCAGATATCGGCTTCTGGATGGTAAAGGAAGCGCAAGGCTATCCCTGGGACCCCGAACGCGAAGCCTATTACCGCGAGCGTTCGCCCCTTACCTATGCCGCGCGCGTCACCACGCCCACGTGCATCATCCATCCCGAAAATGACCTGCGCTGCCCCATAGAGCAATCGGAACAATTCTATATGGCGCTCAAGATGATGGGCAAGGTTCCCGTCGAATTCGTGCGCGGCCCGGCCTCATGGCACATGAATACCACAAAGCAAAGCCAGTTCTACGGGCGGTGGCAGACGATGCTGGAGTGGTTCTTGAAATATGTGGAGATTCGACCGGAGGAGTATGATTAAAAGCGAGCCAGAAGAGGCGTGCCAGGCTACCCATAGGCAACCTGGTACGCCTCTTCTGACCTACTTCACTCCCTTAACCTGATAAATCACTAGCGTCCCCAGCGTGAAATATACAATCGTCACCAGGAACAACGAAGTGTAGCCGAAGTGATTGGGCAGGCTGCGCAAGGCTTGCAAGATGAGCGCGCCGATAGTAATGCCGATCACCTGCGGCAGAATGCCCATTGCCGACCAGATGCCCAGGAATTTGCCGGCCTCGTCGGTCGGTGGTAAGGCATCAGTCGCCAGCGCCCAGTCCACGCTGGTATACGCCCCGTAACCGATGCCGAAGAAGATGCCCGCGATCAATGCTCCATATTGACTTTGAAAGAGGATGAAGATGAGGCACACAACCGTCATCATCGCACCCGAAAGGTAGACCAGCCCCTTACGACCGATACGATCGGAGATCCAGCCCGCGATAATCGAGGTGGGCAGTGCCGCTACCAGCAGGATGGGCAGGAATAATGTGCCGGAGAATTGCTCACCGGAGAATTGCGAGCCGAAGATGATAGTTTTCACCCCGGGCCCACCCAGCACGTCATCGAAATAGTACTGCAGAAAGTAGAAGACGCCCCAGATTCCCATCATCACCAGCAGACGCGCGAGCAGCACCCACGAGAGGTCTGGATAGCGCGAAGGTTTGAAGAAAAACCTCTTCAGGACGGTGCTGAGTTGAAACGTTCGGCCCGCGCTTAAAGACAATGGCGTCTCTTTGACAGTCAACGCCGTATACGCAACAAAAACGATTTGCACAATCGCGATGAGCACGAAGATTTCTACAATCCCATTGCGATACACTGGTAGGGGATTGTTCTTGTTGACGATAATACCGGCCACTAGCGATCCCAGAATTGTGCCAAGCAGGGTGAAGAGGCCAAAGAGTCCGGCCGTTACGCCGCGTTGATTCTGTGGCACGTTGTCGGCGATGATCGCTCCCCAGGGGGCATTGGCGAAGTTGTTGCTAAACTGCAACAATAAGAACAGGAGAATAAAGGTGACGAGGAGCGCGGTGGAGGAAAACCAGAATGGGGAGAACGCGAATAATATGAGTGCGATGACGTTGAGTATCGTGCCAATAATCAAAAAGGGGCGGCGGCGGCCGATGCGAAAGGTGGCATAGTCGGAGATGGCCCCGACCAGTGGGTTGACGACGAAGGCGACAAGCGTACCCCACACGACGACCAGCGCGAGGTTGATGTCCTTGTTGGCATTGCCCAGGAAGTAGACCACCATGCTGGGAATGACGATGGCGAGCAATGCCTGCCAGTGAAAATTGTTGGCAATCCAGAAGACATTGATGTTGACCTGGTCAAAGAGGGAAACGCGACGCTGCGGTGCGGTTCCAGGGGGGCTAACAGCAACCCCGCCTGGATTCTCGGTAACATCCATGTGTATCGACCCCCTCTCAATAAAAACCGGGAGCTTACATTTTATCGCCTATACATCAGGCTTGAGGTAAATTATACTGGTATACGATTTCCATGACAAGTACCGGTTTGAGAAGCGGAACAGAAAATGCCAGGGAACCAACCACAAGCGTTGGTTCCCTGGCATTTTCTGTTCCGCTTCTCAAACCAAAAATTAGTTCCAGTTTTCTACGCCGACATCCTCGCCCTGGCTCTCGAGCCAGCGTTCCAGATCGATGGCGGCGCGACAGCCATCACCCGCAGCGGTAACTGCCTGGCGATAGCGGTGGTCGGTGACATCACCGGCGGCAAAGACACCGGGAATATTCGTCATTGTATACTCAGCGGGAACAATATATCCCTTTTCATCCATATCGATGAAGCCCTTGAACAGCGCGGTATTCGGCTCGTGTCCAATTGCCAGGAACAATCCTTGCGTTGGCAGGACATTTTCCTCGCCATTCTTCACATTGCGCAGTCGCACCCCATTCACGGCATCATCGCCCAGGACCTCAACCACCTCTGTATCCCAGATAAAGCTGATTTTTGGATTCTTGAAGGCGCGATCCTGCATAATTTTGCTGGCGCGCAGGCTATTGCGTCGATGTATAACCGTGACATGGCTGGCGTAACGGGTCAGGAAAGTCGCCTCTTCCAGCGCCGTATCGCCACCGCCGACGACGACCACATCCTTGTTGCGGAAGAAGAAGCCATCGCAGGTCGCGCAGGCGCTGACGCCGCGTCCCTGCAAGCGCGTCTCGCTCGGCAAACCCAACCATTTCGCGCTTGCCCCGGTCGCAATGATAATCGTACGAGCCAGGTAATCACCCGAATCGGCAGTAACCTTAAATGGCCGCTTACTGAAATCGACCGCGCTCACATCTTCGGGGATCATCTCGGTGCCAAAGCGCCTGGCCTGCATCTCGAACTTCTCCATCATCGGTGGCCCCAGAATGCCCTCTTCAAAGCCGGGATAATTCTCCACCTCGCTGGTCAGCATCAACTGGCCGCCTACCTGGTAGCCCTGAAACATCAACACCGACAGGTTAGCGCGCGCGGCATAAATCCCCGCAGTATAGCCGGCCGGCCCCGAACCGATAATGATAACGTCATATATTTTTGCCATGATCAGATACCCTCATTTCTCTCCCCATATATCCGTTCTGCTTATGGTAACAGGAACGGGCAAAGGATTATTCCTTTTGGGCAAATAGTACCTGTTTGGAATAGGATGAGGTGAGGAGAGGGGATATGCTTCCCCTTTTACGCTATGCCTGCCTCATTTTTCCGGTGACAGCGTTGTAAATCAGGAGCACGATAAGAAGCGGTATCAGGCTCACCATAGTAGTGAGAGTGAGGCCGACTAATTCGGGTCCAAAGTTGCTTTGGACGTATGAATAGATTCTACTGTCGCCGAAAATACCTAGAAGGAAATAAAGAAATATGGCGACCGCGCTCATAAATAGGGCGATGAAAAAACTACTGAATTTGTTGAACCGCCCCCGAGCGATGGCCAGAGAGAGACCGGCAACGAAGCCCAGAACGGCAATCGCCACATACCAGTACCACTGTACTCCAAAATAATCACGGTAGGTAGAGATAGTATCGGCAAGCCAGTTCCCAGCTGCTGCTACGATGACTCCAACCCACGGGCCAAACTCTACAGCAAAGAACAGGGGGATGACGAAAATCAGGCCAGTCAGGAGACCGCCCAGGCTTAGGTAGCCGAGAAAACTGCTCGATACGGATGGGAAAATAGGGTTGAACAGTGTGGATGATGAACTGGCGGCAGCATGGACAACCAGGGTATCGATGGCATAACCGGCGCTAGTAAAGAGAGCCGTTCCTATGCTCATTGCAATAACCTGTCGCAATCCGATGCCCCATATTTTCACCTTCCGTGTGGGTGACTGCTGAGCCGGTCCCTGTACATGCTGCTGAGGATAGGATGCATATTGCTGGGTCGTATAAGAAGGATAAGATGGGTAGGAATGACCCGATACAGGCGGTGGGGGTGGTGTTGGGATAGGAGTGGGTTGCTGCGGGGGAATAGAGGATTGTAGCGGCACTGAGGGAGATGCGGCTAAGGTTGGTGGAACCGTTGATACGGGCTTAGGAGGGGGTGGCGGAGTTGGAGCTTTCACATTTGTTTCGGTTGATTGCTCTATTTTGCTCGCCTGCTCTAGCGCATTGGCAAACGCTTGCACGCTCCCAAAGCGCTGCTTGTAGTCTTTAGCGAGTGCCATAGATACGACCTGCTCAACGAGAGGATGAATTGTTGGAACCTTCTCCCGCAACGGCGGGGGAGCGGCAAACATATGCTGCGTACACAGCTCAGTAAATGAGCCATGGAAAGGACGATCTCCGCTCAACCATTCGTAGACGACAACGCCCAGAGAATATTGATCGCTGGCCGGTCGCGGTTTCCCCTGAATCTGTTCGGGGGACATGTAGGCTACCGTTCCCACCACATCCTGCGTATTCTGGTAACGCGAACTTTGAGCGACCAGGGCGACACCAAAATCACTCAACAAAATTTCGTCTTTTCGCCCAAGCAGCATGTTTTCAGGTTTGATATCGCGATGAATCAGCTTTTCGTCATGCGCATATTGCAGGGCTACGGCCACCTGTTTTGCATAGGTCACAATCGTGGGCAGCGACAGAACCGAACCCTTTGGGTGGCGCTGGCGCAGCGTACCATTGGGAGCATAGTCCATAACGAGATAGGGTGTTTCGCCATCCACACCAAAGTCGGTGACGCGCACGATATTGGGATGAATCAGGCGAGCAATGGTCTGGGCCTCTTGAAGAAAACCTTTCATATCGTCTTCGTTCGACACCCGCGTCTGTAGTAGCTTGATGGCAACCTGCGTTTTGAGGTAGATATGCTCAGCGAGATACACTTCGGCGAATCCCCCGCGCCCGATGAGGCGAACGATGTGATAATTGCCAAGCCGCTGGTTTGTCCGGTCTGCCATCATTGCACCTCTTTTGGGAAAAGATGTATGCGAGCATGTCACTTTGTTTTAATGGATTTATTGTAGAGGCTTGTAGAGGATATGTCAAGAGGATAAACCGCTGATTCCTCAGACGTGGGCCGGGGCATTCTTCGCTGCGCTCAGAATGCCCCGGCATAGTGAGACGTTAAGCCCGCCTGCTCCCTCTCGTCAGCAGATTGTAAACTGCCAGCAGGATCGGCAAAAGGATGAGGCTACAGACCAGTTCAAGCAGGGTGAAGATGACAAAGTTTATGGCGGCGCTTTTCATATTGGCATTCGAGACCGAGATACTACCACAATCCACAATGCCTTCGCCAACAATGATGCCGAATATGCTGAATAATATGGCAGTCACGATAGCTCGAAATTTCCCATAATACCCACCCGTCCTGAGCATGGCCAGACCAGCGATCAGGCCTGTGATGGCAATTCCAAGGCCATTATTCCAGTAAGCAGGATTACCACTCAGGTAATGTCCCATCAAGTAACCGCCACCGCCGCTGACAAGACCGACCAGGGGACCAAATACCACGCCAAAGAAAATCGGAATAACCACCGTCAAACTGAACAGCGCATATCCCGCCAGTTCGTTGTTATGGCCCGCCAGCGTCCCAATGAATGTATACGCGCACCCGTAAAGCACAACACCGATGACCATACCGGCTATTTGACGCGAAACACTGCTCTTCCTTGTCGTTCCCTGCAAATCTCCTGAAGGGACGAGTTTGCCATAAGGCAATTCGCTTGCAGGTTTACCTTTCCTCACAACATGATTATTCGCCTGGGGCATCTGCACCTGTTGCTGGGGAGCCATACTCGATTGCCACTGCTGAGGTGCGGGAGATGTTCTCGTCGGGCCTGGGGATGGTAAGAACATAGCAGGCTGCGTTGAATAAGCTTGAGGTTGAGGCGGCGAAACTGGCCGCAATACCCTTTCGGGATATTTTCTTGCCTGGGTGGATTGCTCAAGGGCATTGGCGAAAGCCTCTACCGTGGCAAAGCGGTCGTGCGGGTTCTTCGCCAGTGCCATCATCACGGCTTCTTCAAGGTCGGGCGGAATCTCCGGCACCTTTGCCCGCAACGATGGCGGCGGGGTCGATAGCTGTTGCGTGACGACTTCGGTAAGCGGGCCGTTAAATGGACGTTCTCCGCAGAGCCACTCGTAGACGGTTATACCTAATGCATACTGGTCGCTGGCCGGTCGCGGCCTGCCTTCTATTTGCTCAGGAGCCATATATGCAGCGGTGCCGACGGTATCCTGCGTGCTTTGTGAAGAAGAGTTCTGAGCAACGAGCGCGATGCCAAAATCGCTCAGCAGAATTTCATCGTGCGCGCCTATCAGCATATTGCCTGGTTTGACATCCCTATGTACGAAATTCTGGTCATGCGCATACTGCAAGGCCGAAGCAACCTGCTTCACGTAGAGAAGAATAGTGGCAAGTGGCAGGCGCGTGCCGCTGGGATGGCGCTCCCGCAAGGTGCCGTTGGGCGCGTAATCCATCACCAGGAAAGGCGTGTAACCCTCTACGCCGAAATCCAGCACGCGAATGATATGGGGGTGAATTAAATGCGCGATGGTACGCGCCTCATTGAGGAAATTATTGCGCTGCTCATTATCCACTTCCATCTTGAGCACTTTAATAGCCGCCTGCGTTTTGAGATAGATATGCTCGCCAAGATATACATCGGCAAAGCCGCCGTGTCCAAGCAATTTGACCACCTGATAATTGCCGAGTTGTTGTCCCACCCGTTCAGGCATCTCCATACCCTTTCCAGGCATCACGCGTTATTCCTCTAGCCTGCTCGATAAATCACGTGTGGGAGCATACCGTTTAGAACCATTTGTATGCCCTTTATCTAACACGCTAGAGGACCATATTAAGGTGCCAGAAAGTGCGGGATTCCCTGGGTATGTAAAATATGCAAAAATCCCTGGGGAGAGAAACTGCCAAGGATGTTAAGAGCAGTAATGACAAGGAAGGCGACTATCGCGAAGGTGATGAGTATGCGATCAACCGGCTTTGCATGCAATTTTACGAGCCAGCTGCGCTTGCCAACGCCAAAGCAGCGCAATTCCATAGCGCTGATGATATCTTCCGCGCCCACCACTGAGCCAATGACAACAGGCACAACCATAGGCGCTAAACGCGCAATCTTGCTGAAAATTCCCCCTTGCAGCTTGTCAATTTCAAAGCCACGCGCCCGCTGCGCATCAAGCGTTGTACCGAAGTCGCGCGCTACCGTTGGTAGAAAACGGAATGAGAGGTCGATGGCGTAGGCAAATCTATCCGGCAGGCCCAATCCCCTGAAGGCTACGCCGATATGTCCCGGATTGGTGGTATACGGTATGGGTACGGCAAGCAGCGCGATGCTGAAATTGCGCAACCCTTGCGTAATCATGAACGTGATGCTCTCGACGCTGAAGACTAACGGCCCCGGCCCAATAAAGGGGAAATGCCCTTTCAGCGCCAGAAATGGCAGGGTGAAGAGGATATGCGGATGCGTAAGGTCCACTCCCTGAACGACATTGCCCCCTGAAAGAAAATAGTTCACGAAAATAATCATGACGTTGAGGGCAATGATAAGATACCAGGCGCGTTTTGTCTCCGACCACTTCAGATGAGCCTGCTTATAGTAGAAGGCCGCGCCAATAAATCCCGCTAAAATGACCCAGAAATTAGAAGTCTGCGCCACAGCGAAACCAAGGGCCAACAATAGCACGAACTTGGTTCGCGGGTCCAGGCGATGAATGGGCGTATCACGTTGGATATAAGGAAAATTAATCAGCATCGATGATCTCTCTCATCTAGCAGGGGCGGAGCAATCTGACCCCAACCAGGGCGACCACAAGGTCGAAATCCACTGCCATGCTTAACGTCCGTTTGGTTTTGACAGGCCTATCTAACCACAACCAGCGCGACCACAAGGGCCCCAACCCCACATCCCAACGGCCCCATCCCTACAATGACTACCCAGTCTCTCCGCCAGGGTACGTAGTCATTGTAAGGGCGGGAGTGGAGCAGCAGAGGGGTGGAGACCCTGGTGGTCGCCCTCCACGGGGTCTGATTCCTTGCCGCTGTTGTCAACGGCTATGAGAGACTATCCGCGCCCGGCCCGTCTCATTGCCGCATTGTAGGCAACGAGCAGGATGGGAAGCAGGATTAATCCATTGACCAGGTCGGACAGAGTTGCCGGGACGAAGTTGCCGGTCGATGCGGCAACCGTGTACTTTGAGACCCAGATATCGCTATAGGCGGCAAAGCCGATGCCAACCACAACGCCAACAGCAGCGAAGATCTCCGCAATGATAATCTTCATCGAGGTATTGTAGCGTCCCCAGGTCAGATACATAGCAAGCCCGGCAATAAAACCGATCAAGGCGTTACCAAGGTCCCAGTTCCAGTAAACCCCGTAGCCTGAAATATAGTCCCCAAGGAAGTTGCCGACGCCGCCGGTGAAGAGGCCAACCCAGGGACCGAAGACGGCTCCAAAGAACAAAGGAATAACAATAGCCGGACGAAATGAAACGTTACTGGTAGCGGGAAGCTGCAAGATATTGGTGAGATAGCTCAAGCCACCATAAAGTGCCGCGCCAAGCGCCATGAACACGATATGGCGCACGCCGACGCTCCAGATCTTTGTATTGAGGCTCTCACGTTTTTCTATGACCGCCATGTGTGAAACTCCTTTCTGACAGCTAACCAATCGGTGTCAGGAAAAAAGATAGGTGTAGAGGAACGAAAAGCTGAGAAGTGTGTGAACCTCCTTTCGTAGTTAGCGCCGTCTATGCGACGGCATTCCGTTCGGCAAGCAAGAAATGCAGCAGAGAGGTCGGTCGCAGATTGCATGCATCCAGCAGCGCCGGATCAGCCAGCACCTGTAACGGCGGACCATCTGCCACAAGATTGCCTTCTTTCAAGAGCAAAACACGTTGCGTGAAACGCAGCGCGAGGTCGAGATCATGCGTGATGAAGAGCAGCGCGTCCAGTTCCGGCAGGCTGCGCAAATATTCCATGAAAGAGATATAGGAGCGGTAATCCTGGCCCGCCGTTGGCTCGTCGAGCAGCAGGATTTTGCTCTGCATCGAAAGCACGGAAGCAATGGCCGTCCTTTTCTGCTGGCCAAAGCTCAAGGAAAACGGCGAACGCGCATCGAACTGCTCTAAATTCATGGCTTTTTCCGCCTCCTGCACGACCGTCGCAATACGTTCGCGCGGGAAACGCAGGTTCTCAGGCCCGAAGCTCAATTCCTTGCGCACTGTGGGCGCAAAGAGCATGGCGCTGGGACTCTGGAAAACATAGCCGATGCGGGATGCGAGTTGCGCCACGCTCAAATCGCGCGTATCCTCTCCATACAGCCGCACTGTACCTGAGTTTGGCCTCAGCAAGCCGAGCGCCTGCTTCACCAGTGTCGTCTTGCCCGAACCATTTGGTCCCAGTAGCGCAATCGTCTCGCCGCGATGTATTTCAAAGGAGATGCCGTGCAGGATTTCTTCCGAGAATGAGTTGTAATGAAAATGCACATCTTCAAATGTCAGGATGGTCTCACCCGCCTTTTCCTGGCTGCCGCGCCCGGTAATGATTGGCCTGACAAGCAAATTGAAGGCGTCCCGGGGATCATCTAAAGTACGCAACATAGATTCGACGGGCAGTTTGACCTGCGTGGGATCGGCAATCTTTAGAAATTCCATGGTATCGCCGAAGAACACCTGACGTCCATCGCGCATGAGCAATACTTTGTTCGGCTTCAACCGCAGCGCCTCCTCGACGCGATGCTCGACGATGATAACGGTACGTCCCCTGGCCAGCAGACCTTTAATGAGCTGCTCTAATTCGTCTACTGCCCTGGCATCGAGGTTTGCGAAGGGTTCATCGAAGAGGAAAATAGAGGGCTGCATGACCAGGATACCGGCGGCAGCGACCTGCTGGCGCTGCCCTCCAGAAAGCGCAAAGGTAGGCTGCCCCACATAGTGTTCCAGGTGCAACTGCTCCAGCACGTCCGTGATGCGGCGTTGCATTTCTTCACGCGGCGTGTTCATATTTTCCATGCCGAAGGCGATTTCTTGTTCAACGGTGCTGCCAAGTATCTGTTTGTCGGGGTCTTGCAGCATGGTGCCGACCTGTTGCGCGAGGTCACGCAGCGAAAGGCCTATAATCGAACGCCCCTCGAGCTCTATCTCGCCGCTCAGCGTCCCTTTGTAGCTATTGGGAATAAGCCCATTCAGGCACTTTAGCAGAGTGCTTTTGCCGCAGCCGCTGGGGCCGGCAATCAGCAGCAATTGACCGGCGGGAAGAGAAAAGGAAATATCCTCAATGGCATTCACCTGTTTGGGTGGCTGTTGATCTGGACGGTTCGGCTTCCTGCGGGCTTCCGGCTCATCATCGAGCGTGCGATAGCGAAAGCTCAACCCATGAACGAATACAGCTGGTGAAGGCGCTGTGGTGGGATGTGTGGTCATAGATACTTCTATACCTCTCGCACCCGGCAACTATAGGCAAGGATGAAAATAGGGTCTGCTGTTATGTTAATTCTAATGGGATAGGTAGGGGTTTGTCAATGCCGAATTTTACGCGCCTAGCGCTTCGTGGCTAATTCCAGCACTTTCAATGTATCCTCCACTACCTGCTCTAATGGAGCCAGGGCAACATACTCCTCTGTCGAATGCTCGTTGACCACGCCGGTTGAAATCGTAAAGGCCTTGAGGCGAGGGCGCAATGCGCTGGTGTCGCTGCCGATAAATGTTGGCCGCATCTGCATCTCAACTCCGCGCTGGGCCAGCACCTGGCGATAGAGCGCGGGCAGCGGTTCATCTTCGCCAACTTCGTAGCTGGTGCAGTGGAACTCGTAGGTTATCTCAACGCTTCCGCCCAGGCGTTCCGCGGCCTGCTGGAATGCTTCTCGAATGGCCTCTTTGTAGCGTTGTCGCACCTCTACCGGTTCAAAGCTGCGTATTTCCCCTTCGAGATGAACGCTGGCCGGTACGGCGTTGCGGGCACTGCCTCCAGCAATACGCCCGACCAGGATGCGGGTTTGATCGTTTGCCAGCGATCCGTGTGGGTAGTTGGCCTGGCGAAAGATTTCGATAGCGTTCACCGTTTGAGCTAAATCCTTGCCTGGATGGCCTGTGCGGCCCCGAATCTCCACGTCGAACGCCTCATACGTGGCCCCGCGCGAGACGACGACGCCTGCCTCGAACGCATTATCGAAGACGATGCCGCCGGTGACACGCCAGGGCGCGGGATCAAAGGCGCTCGCACCTTTCAATCCCACCTCCTCCTGTACCGTGAAGAGAATCACAATGGGGGGATGCGGTAACCGGCGCTCGACGATGCGCCTGAGCACCTCCAAAATAATCGTGATGCCGGCAGCGTCATCTGCTCCCAGATTGGTCGTTCCGTCGCTGTATAGTATACCGTCTCGCAATAGCGGCCGGTGGCCGAGACCGGGCGGAACGCGATCCATATGCGCGTTGAGCAGAAGCGGTGGACCCTCGCCCGCGAGCGTACCGATTAGATTACCCGCTTCGCCAGCGTGGTATGGAATCCCAAGTTTGTTTAATTGACGCTCTAAATAGCTGCGGATATGTTCCTCGTGGCCCGACGTGCTGGGAATGCTCACAAGCTCTATTAAAGTGGCGCAAAGACGATCAAAAGACATAGGTTGGCCTCCTTTACTCCGGGTTACGGAAAGCATTTTTTAGCAATTATACCAGCCAGGAGTGATGGGAGGATAATTGCCGATTGCTAGTTTCCCGGAGTTCAGGTATAATGCGTTAACGTGAGAATCACGCGCAAAGAACGATTTACCTGACTCGTAACAGGTAGCTACTATATGCGTGTATTCGAAACAATTTGCGGATAGGGGGATTTCGTGCATGTCTCGCAATTCCATCGAAGAGTTGATGGGAACACCTGATGAGTTATTCAACTGGGTCACGGGCGAAATGGTGGTGGTGGTGCGCCTGCACCGTCGCCCCGCTGATGAAGTTCTCGATATTTTGATTGAACAGGTACGCAATCAACTAAACGCCCTCCTTTCACCATACGAAATCTTTCTGGAACCTTATGGCACCCAGGGCCGCTGGCGTGATGTTCCAGGAATGCCGCCCATACGTCGCCGCGCCTTCTTATTTGGCCTTCACAGGCAACAACCATTGATTGCCATTTTCTATCATGTGCGGCAAGATGACTCCGCGCCGCAGGACCCGGTGCCGGCTGCTCTCGCTCATATACAGGGGCAGCTTGAACAACTGGCACAGGCCGGGTTGCACGTGGTTTCCGCTATGCCGAACTGGTTGGTAACCGCGGCCCCATTGTTTTATAGCGATGGTGGGCCCGCCGCTCCTCCTCGCCCGGCGCCAAGAGTCGATATCCCGGCTTCCGGCGGCGTTCCACTCGGTTGGCACACCTCGTTCGTCGACCAGGGCCTACTCCTGGATCCCAACGGAGCCGAAGATGTAACCGTTGCCGTACTTGATACCGCCTATCCTCCCGATAGAATTCTCAACGCCGCCGCACGACCAGAATTCCGCCGGAATGCGTTATTGCAGCGTATCGCCACCGATTTGCGTAGCGAAAATGGCGCCTTCGAAATTGAATATGATCGCTATCCGGTCACCAACGAAGTGCGCACCGGTCGCGCAAACAACGGTGAAGCGCGCTACTACTTTATGCCGGACCATGGAATATTCGTCGCCGGGCTTATTCGTGATATCGCACCCGGCGCGCGAATTCGCCTTATTCGCATACTGAACGATTTTGGCGGGTGCGACCTGTACAACCTCTTCGCCGCACTGACGGACCTGGAACTGGATATGGTATCCGGCGCAATTCATCGCCTCGTTATCAACCTGAGCCTGACTGTCATGCCCGATATCCGCCGGCTCCCATACGTCTGGTTCGATCACCGGCAGTGGCCCACTACGCAGCTTGCCGGGGCCTTCCGCGTCATCACTCATATCGAGGAGGGCCTGCGCCTGCTCTTCGAAAGCCTGTATGCTCACGGCACGCTGGTTGTAGCAGCGGCAGGCAACGATTCAGCACCTTTTATAAAGCAGGGACAGAAACCACGCCCTCCACGCACGCCGGCGCGTTTCGATACGGTACTCAGTGTAACCGCGGTCAACAGCCGCTTCATGCCGTCACAATTCGCAAATCTGGCCTGCCTGCCTCCGGTTAATGCGGGCGTTGCTACTTTCGGCGGCGATAACTCTGGCACAATGGATACGAGCGGTTTCCCTGATGCGGTACGGGGAATCTATATCGCGCCGACTTTCCCGCAAGGCGAGCAAAATATATCCGGCTGGGCTGACTGGAGCGGAACCTCCTTTGCGACTCCTATTATCAGTGGCCTGGGCGCGCACCTGCTGGCGCAGGGCTGGTCGGCATCCAACGCCATCACCCGTATCGCAGCAGGCAAGGAGCGGCGCACCGAAAAACTCTTCGGTTCCGGTCCTGACGTGCCTGATCTGCTTGCGAACGTCATTCGCGTGCAGCAGCGTTTCGGGCCTTAGACAGAAAGTACCCTGGCGGTCGCCCTGGATGCCTGTTCTTTTGATGCCTCCCTGTCTCCACTTCATTTTGTGAAGTATTGAGTGCCAGGAGCCTTGACGCTTCACTTTTTGGAGTGTATAATACTGGTGGTTCCAATCCCCGACGGGTTCGGGAGAAGGTCCGGCTCCTGGTGGTTCCTTTGTTGGGGTAGTATAGCAGCCAAACCTGAAAATATCAAGCGCAAATGTATTAGAGAGGCAAAAAACATGATCGAGCAAACCCCGCAATCTGCGGTTGAGACAAGCGTCGTAACCCTGACGGCTGTCGCAGCGAACAAAGTACGCGAATTGCTACAACAGGAGAATGATCCAAGCCTTGGCCTGCGTATCTTCGTCGCAGGTGGTGGGTGTTCTGGTCTCCAGTACGGTATGACCCTTGACGAACAACAGGAAGGCGATACCATCATCTCCCAGGGCGATTTCAATGTGCTGATCGATGAAATGAGCCTGGGCTATATTAGCGGCAGCGAAGTTGACTATGTCGATAGCTTGATGGGCGCCGGCTTTACCGTCAATAATCCCAATGCTGTCTCCAGTTGCGGATGCGGACATTCCTTCAGAACTGCTGATGGCGGCGGCGAAGCACGCGGCTGCGCCTGCGGTCATTAATTCATCACAGCATGCTGAACCGCTGCATCGATAGATGGATGCCTGAGAATAATACGGTCTTTCCTACGTAATATATCGTAGGGAAGACCTCTTTTTGTCTTGCCGGTTGTTCTGTCAATCATAAGGAGATTGGATGAGCAGACGCATTGCATATCGCCCGCGTTACCACCAAATGCGGCCTCTACCGCACCCCTCACTGCGTTCTCACAAAGATTTTCTTCGCAACCGTTGGACCTACCGGCATCAAACAATGCCATATCAAAAGCGCTCACCAGGGCAAGGACTCTTGCTTATTCCCTGGGGCTATCGTTTCATGCGAGGAGTGCTGAGCCATTAACTTTGTGCGGTATCTTCCGCGTCATCGAAAGATGATGCTGCCGGTTCGCCGATCATGCGCTGCACCAACCCCGGCATATCGCTGGTAAACTTAGAATTTGCGACGACACGCCCGGCCCCCGCCTGGAGAGCTTTTGCGCGTGCCTCTAAATCCATATGCGAACCAAAAGCCAGCACGGGATAGCCGGAGGCACGGGCCTGGCGAATAGCCGCTTCCCAGTCAACACCCTGGATAGCGATATTCACGATCACCAGCGCGGGCTTTGCATCTCCGCCTGCCGCCAGTCCCTCCTCGAAAGCGGCAAGCGAGCGCACTGTTTTTACGTCCATCCCGTGATGACGCAGCGTATCGCGCATCTTCACGGCGAAGAAAAGATCCTTTTCCAGCGCAAGAATATGCGTTGTCATAGCTGCCTGGCCCTAATCTTCCGGCGATTCGTGAACTGGCCGGCGGAATAGCTCGCCCAGTTCTTCGTTAACGATATCGATATTGGTATAGAGGTCGCGCGTCAATACGTGGTGCGTACCGGTACAGTAGGGTTTGTTGCATTTTCGGGCGTGACTGGTCTCGAAGAGCAGGTTGCCATCCTCCACGCTGACCCAGATATGTTTGCGCGAATAACCATCACCCCACTTCAGCAGCAGGCCGCCCTGGTATTCGTCGAAACGCCCCTGACCATAGAGATAATCACGATTGAACATCGACAAGATGACGCGTACGCGGCTATCCGCGACTACCTGTTCGGCTTCGGGAGTCATGTGTGTAGTCGCCTCCTGCGCCAGGTCTTCTTGAGGAATATATAGTTCACGTGCCGAGTTCTGCTGCTCGCGAATCATCTGCTGGATCATCTGCCCTTCCAGGTCAGAGAGGCTGTGGCTCTGCCCAAGAATAGGGGCCTTTCTACGATTCTGATTGCCACGATTGAATTTTCCGGCCACGATGTGCTCCTTGCTAGTCTGGCTGAATGTATCTCTCTTCTTACTGTACCACGTTGGAGGGGGCAAATGCTAGAAGAGAACCTATTCCCCAATGACCCGTGATGATGTTAAAGTAGTTACTGATGGTTAACGATGGTTCCTACTAAAACATGGAACGGGAAATTTTATGCCTCCAGCAGCATTAGGTCTATTGCTCACAGCGGCTGTATTGCACGCGACGTGGAATCTGCTGGTCAAGCGTGCCAGGGAAAAGCAGATTTTCACGGCGTGCGCGCTGCTGGTTGGGGCGATCTGCTTCGCGCCCTTGCTTGCGCAGGTCATATCCTTTCCCCTACGCATATGGCCCTATGTTATCTCCAGCGCCATTTTTGAGTCCACCTACTTTGTCGTGCTGATACGGGCCTATGCGAACGGCGATTTCTCGCTTGTCTATCCCATGGCACGTGGTACCGCGCCTGTATTGCTGACCGTCTTGGCCGTCCTGTTTCTTGGGGAGCGACCGCGCCTGTATGGCTTGATCGGCATAGGTATCCTGGTGTGCGGTCTGATCATTGTGGGTGGCAAATCGTGGTGGACATTACACTCATTGCGAAAGGGATCAGCACTGAGCAGCAGCGCGCTCATCCTTGCGCTCGGCGTTGCCTGCTGCATCTCTATCTATTCGGCTATCGACGGAGCGGCAGTCCAGCAGGTTGCGCCGCTGCCTTACACCGTGCTGGTGATGGGACTGACGAGCTTTCTTATTGCTCCAACTGTAGTAGTGCGTTATGGGGGGCAGGCCGTTATCGCGGAATGGCGGGCAAACTGGCCGCGCATCATCCTGGTGGGCATCCTGAGCCTCTTGAGCTATATGCTCGTATTGCTGGCTTATTCAATTTCGCAGGTGAGCTATGCTGGTTCTGTTCGCGAGGTCAGTGTGGTCATTGGAGCTTTTCTAGGATGGCGCTTGCTGGGAGAAGAGTTTGGAGTGATACGTGTGATCGGAGCCGCTTTTATTTTCGCGGGTATTCTCGTGATAGCTGTGGCAGGTTAGGAGAGCCGTGATATACTATCAATTATGCAAGACAATGATATTCCTGTCATAGTCATTGATGATACGCCCGTCAAGCGACGTGGGGTGTGCGATTTTGTGGCAGAGACGCCACAATTACGCCTGCATGCCCAGGCAGGTAACGCTGCCAGCGCCATGCAACTGGTCGAGACTGCCAGCAAGGAAAATTCTCGCAATCCTGCGTTGAGCGGCTGGCTGGTGCTCTCCGACCTGCGACTGGGTCTTGAGAACGGCGTGGAATTGGGACGCGCTCTGCTGGAGAGTGCCTCCGGGCTACGTGTTGTCATCTACACGCAGGACCCGAGTTGGACGCTGGCGGCTGAGGTTTTCCGGCGCGAATATACCAGGCGCGGCACGCCAAAGCGCGCGGGCGGCAAACAGCAGGGACTGCATGGCTACGCGCTCTTCAGCAATATGGAGCCTGACTACCTCGAGCATATCGCTAGTATCGTGGTGCGTCGTCACGAGACATTCATCGATCCAGAAGTGCTCAATTACCTGCTGAAAAAGCTGCGTGGCCAGCGCCTGACGCCGCGCCAGGAAGAATGCGCCTCACTCATCGCCACAGGGCTGAGCAATGACGAAATCGCGCTGCGTATGGGCTTTCTCAACAGCAAGGGAAAACCAAATATGGGGCCACTTGAGAACCTGGTCAGCGAACTCTATAACTTCTTCGCCATCGATGGCGCGCCCAGCGATCCTGGCAGAAGAGTGCTTCTTGCTCACGCATACGAGGCGTACGCAGGGTTGCGACCAGAGTAATCTCACCGCTCTTCTACCATCGATGGCGACAAGGACCCGGAAAGTTTCGAGCGCTCAACCTCCCTTAAAGGCAAACGCAGGATAACCGTCGTGCCGTGCTGCGCCTGCGGGCGAGGGATGGAGCGAATAAGAAGCGTGCCACCCGCCTCGCGCGCCTTTAATTGCGCCTTGAACAGGCTTGTTTTCTCAGGGGAAATCGCGCTTGTATCGAAGCCGCGCCCATCATCGATAATATATACCTCAAGGGCATCCTGAGAGCGTACTGTGCGCACGGTCGCGTAGCTTGCCCCGGCGTGATTATATACGTTAAGCAGCGCCTGCGTCACCGTATACGAGATAGCCTCGGCGATCTTTTCTCCCTCGGCGGTCTGCTCAAAGTCCGCGTTCAACTCGTCCAGTGCCCACAGGTCTGACTGCACTTTCAACTGCGATTCAGGATGCAGCGAGGGCAGGTCTTCGCGAATCAGCTTCTCCAGGTGCAATTTCAAACCTAAACTGCGGCGCTGGTACGCGTCTTCCACCAGCAATTGTAATCCGCGCAGGTCGCCTTCCAGCTCCTCGCTAATCTTGCGCACCTTCCCCAGCGCCTCGATGACAGGCTGCACCAGGCTTTTCACATAGGGATCACGCTCCGCTTCCACCTTCAATTTGTGCTGCCAATGTCCTAACAGCGAGCGGATGCGCAGAGCCTGCTGCTTGGGTTGATCGTGTATGCGTTGAGAGAGCAGCGAGCGCAGGTGCGCATCGGCATGCAGCAATAGCGAGGTTGCGCGTTGTAGCTCCATATTCGCCTGGCGCAGTTCAACCTCTGTTTTGTGTTGCTCACGCAAGGCTTCCTCACGCTGCGCGAGCGTCATTTCCAGGCGTTCGATCAAACGCAGCGCGCGTATGGCATACCAGAGGATCAAGGGATAGACGGTGGCCAGCACATAGAAGATTTCCAGCGGCAATAGGGGCTTACCCGTGAGCAGAATAGGCAGGATACCCAGGCAGAAGCCCAATCCGACTCCGCCAATCCACAATGTCAAGAGGTCACCGAGGCGGCGACGAACATTTTCTGGAATGTTTGTCCGAGGCAGCAAATGGCTGGTACGCACCAGCGACCAGATTCCAATGATGAGGCTCAACCCTCCCCCAAGCACCGCGTAACTGAGCGTAATGATGAATTGAACGCGGGTTGGCACGCTGCCCCGAATGAAATATGTACCGAGATCGTATGCAACAAGAGCTATTAATGGCAGGTAGGGCAGGCCATCAATTTTGAGGCTGGGCCTGCGATGGCTACTCAAAGCCTCCGGCCGGTATGTCAGGCTCAGGTGAATGAACGCCGCCCCCAGCAGCGCGAACGATGGCGCCCACAATAACTGGAAAACGGCATCTGGCGCATATGCCTGCTGCACATTGCCCCAATGGCTGTAGAGCAAGAAGAGCATGGCAGGAGGTAATAATGTGATACCCTCGACTGCTCCCGTCCATTCCTTCGCTGTGGCCAGCAGGAGGCCACCTACCACGAGCCAGCTGATGCCCGCAAAGAGCGCCAGGCCATAATTCTGCAGCCACATCTGCCAGGTAAAGGTCACGGCTGGCCTGGTAAACTGAACCAGTTTGCCATTCTGTTCGACAGTATACGTAATCGGCTTACCCGGCTGTGTGTGCGCATAAACATCAGATAAGGCGGAAATATTCTTGCCATTGACTCCCACAAGATGATCGGTACCCGTAAGGGAGGCGGGCGAAGCATCTAGCAGGGGAAGTTGCAATGGAACGGAGACAATATCAACCTGCCCATCTGTATCGATGCCCCAGAAAAACCCGCCAAAGGTCTCTCCGTTCTGGCTCAATATGCGCGCGTGCCCCATCGCGCTTAATACCAGCAGAAGGCAGGCAGCGATCAGATAGAGTATAGCCAGGCGCAGCCGTAGCTGTCGCCACCAGATATTGGTTGTAGTCGCGAGTTGAGTTGAAATAGACACGCTTTAGTGTATCACCGGCGATGATTCGATGCAATCGTGTCTTTTAAATCAGGCTATACTTGCAATATCTGTACAACCGGCATTCCTCCAGAAACATCGCCTCCTGGGAGACGGCGGCCATCCACGAGAAGTATAGAGACCCACACTGAGAGCATCCCACGTTTGCACGCTCTTCTTTACCGAGCCTGGGGCCATGTACCTGTTCAGGTAATCCTTGCAAAGGCAGCGCCAAAATGCTATATTACAATTAGAATAGTTGCATGAATGTACAGATATTCATAGAATGGATGAATGAGGAAATATGACATCCCGGCCTTTAGAGCTTCCTATTGAGGTCTCGGCTTCTGATAATGAACATGAAGATGTGTGCCAGGACCGCTGCATACACCCTGAACATGTCGTGGCGGTGCGGCGCAATCTACTGCCAACCGGTACTGCTATGCGGGTCGCATCCCTCTTCGCGGTGTTGAGTGATCCCACACGCCTGCAGGTGGTCTATGCCTTATTGAGCTCGCCTACCGGTGAATTATGTGTGTGCGACCTCGCTACGGGGCTGGGCCGCGATGACACAACTATCTCGCATCAACTGCGCGTCTTGCGCAGCCACCATATTGTTGCCATGCGCAAAGTCGGCCGTGTAGTCTATTACCGGCTGGTCGATGACCATATTCGCCAGTTGTTCGAATTGGGCCTGTCTCATACCAGTGAATCGGCCGCCCGCGCGAAGGGAGAGGCGGTGATAATATGAGCAGCATGAACGAGCATGCTGGACATAATCACGCTCATGACCATGCGCATGGCATGGCCAGGCAGACATTGCGCATAGCCTTTTTCCTGACCATTCTGATACTGGCGGCTGAGTTAATTGGGGGCTTTTTCGCCAATTCGCTGGCTCTGCTCTCTGATGCCGGTCACGTCGTTACCGACATCTTCGCGCTCGGCCTGGCCTGGTTTGCCACGGTACAGGCGGAACGCCCTGCCAACGCGCGCAAAACGTTTGGCTATCACCGCGTCGGCATTCTCGCGGCTTTCGTCAATGCCATGACGCTCATCGTCATCGCGCTCGCCATCTTGTGGGAAGCCATCCAGCGCTTCCAGCATCCTGAGCCTGTCCAACCCCTGATTATGTTTCTTGCCGCCGGCCTCGGCATCGCCGTCAATCTCTTCATTGGCTTTGGCCTGCGTAAAGAGAGCGATAACCTGAATGCTCGTGCCGCTGCCCTGCACGTCTTTGGCGACGTGGGGGCTTCGGCAGGCGTTATTGTGGCGGGTATCATTATTCTTCTAACCGGTTGGACGATTGTTGACCCTATCCTGTCGGTTGGCATCGCCGCGTTGATCGGTATAGGAGCCTGGCACATCTTACGCGAAACCATCGATATTCTGATGGAGTCGGTGCCAAAGAATATCTGCATGCCGGACCTGGTCGATGACATGGTGAATATCGATGGCGTGAAGGATGTGCATGATCTGCATGTATGGAGCATCACCAACAATATGAACGCGCTCTCGTGCCATGCCCTCATCAAGGATTTGCCGCCCAGCGGTAGCGCTCCCATCCTGCAATCCCTGAACAATATGCTGAGCGAAAAATATCACATCACGCATACCACGATTCAGTTCGAATGCGATGACCATGAGGGGAAATGCTGCGAAATGGATGGACTCTATTGCCACATGGAGGCGGCAAAAGACAGGTGCAATGGCCATTCACACGATGCAGAGGCACAGCAGAGCATCTCCTCGCGGCCTCTCCGGCAACAGAAAGAGGCTTCGTAATGGTCCAGCAGGCGCCAGCAGCTTCCGATAACACGCAATTACAAGCTCTAGGATACGCGGGCCAGGTGCGACTCGGCATCCGGATCGAATTGATCTCCCTCTCCTGGATGGTTATCGAGGCCGGCATCGCCATCACAGCAGGCTTTCTAGCACATAGCGTCTCTCTGGAAGGGTTTGGCCTCGATAGCATCATCGAACTCCTCGCTGGTAGCGTCCTGTTATGGCGCCTGCTGGTTGAGCAGCGCGGCGGCTCGACCGAAGCCATCGAACATGCAGAGCGCCGTGCCGCCTGGATCACCTCCTTCGCGCTCTTCGCACTCGCCCTCTACATTGTCGCCAGCAGCGCATTTGCGCTATTCACGCAAAGCCGGCCCCAGGTCTCCTGGTGGGGCACTGGCCTGGCCGGCGCAGCCGCCATCATCATGCCGTTGCTCTGGCAAGGGAAACTGCGCGTGGCGAAGCATATCAACAGTGCGGCCCTCAAAGCTGACGCCATGTGCAGCATCACCTGCGCCTACATGTCCTTTACGCTGTTAGCCGGTTTGCTGCTCAATGCGTTCTTCGGCCTATGGTGGGCCGACGCTCTGGCCGCGCTTGTCCTGGTCTACTTCATTGTGCGCGAGGGACGCGAGGCGCTGCATGAAGCGCGAACGGGGGAGGTGTGCTGTTGTGGCGAGGATGGGTGCGACGATTAGGATTCCTGCCGTGCGATTCCTTTGATACGATCAAACCCAGTTGCATACGAGTAAAGAATTTGTGAATGCTCCTGCTCCATTGAGGCAATGATAAGCGTATCCCTAAAATCTAAATTTGTGGCGTCATAGAGTTCAAGCGCCCTTAAAACATAGAAACGATTCTGAATCTCTTGTCAATCTCCAGTTTTAGCAACCCCGGTGGGCCTTACATCGTAAGAAAGAAAGCACTACTTTTTTTGATAGAGGCCATCATAACGAAAGGACCAGCCGTGGCCGAAGCAACCCGCGAACGGCAGGAAGAGCCTGCCCCTCTTTCCAATACGTCGTTTCCCTCGCACAGGACCAGAACCAGAATCAACGTTCCGTTGCGCCGCATCCTGTCCCTCTTGAGGCCGTACTGGTGGGCATTAATCGCGGCCTCGTTCCTGCTGGTGATAACGACCGGCCTGGGATTGCTCTTTCCACTCGTCATTCGCACGCTGCTGAATTCTATCCTGGTACAGCATAACGAGCGGCTGTTGAACATAGTGGTCGTGGTGCTGCTGGGAGTTTTTCTCGTACAATCGTTGTTGGAAGCAGTGCAGAGCTATCTCATTACCTCACTGGGAGAGCGGCTCTCATTCGATCTGCGCACAAAACTATTCAAGCATTTACAGCGCCTGCCGATGAGCTTCTTTGACCATAGGCGCACAGGAGAATTGATGAGCCGGGTCACGAACGATGTGACGGTTCTGCAAACTTCGCTGACCAACAATATCCTGCCAATTGTTTCGCAGGTGGTAACACTGATTGGCAGCGTCATTATTGTCATACTCATCAACTGGCGCATCAGCCTGGTAATCCTGGTGGTTGGGCCTCTGACCGGTCTTGCTCTCTCCGTTCTGGGACGGCGTATCCGCACGACGACAAGAGGCGTGCAGGAAGGCCTGGGCGATGCCGGAATCGTGCTTGAAGAGGCGCTTTCCGCGCAGCGTGTCGTCAAAGCGTTCGCGCGCGAGGATTACGAGGAACAGCGCTTCAATACGCGCATGGGGCAATCCTTGCGCAAGGCATTGAACCGTGCCGTAGCACAATCCCTGCTAGGACCGATCAACCAGTTCATCGGCTTTGTCGCGCTCGCCATTGTCCTGTGGGTGGGCGGGCGCGAAGTGCTGGCCGGGCGCCTGACCATCGGCGACCTTATCGCATTCCTGTTCTACCTGTTCATGCTGGTAGGGCCACTACTATCACTGAGCGGCCTCTATGCTCAGATTCAGGCCGCAATGGGAGCCTCGGAGCGCGTCTTCGCCCTGATGGATGAGCCGGTGGAACTTGCCATCGATGACGCTTCCGCGCCACCTCTGCCCCCTGCCAGCGGCCATATTACCTTTGAAAAGGTATCCTTTACCTATCCCCTACTCTTGAATTCCGCCGGCAATGCGGATGAGCAAGACCATGCGACATCAACTCCTGTCCAGGTACTACACGATGTCACTTTCGAAGCAAAGCCAGGGCAGGTCGTTGCCCTGATCGGGCCAAGCGGGGCGGGCAAGACAACCACATTGGCGCTTGTATTACGGCTATATGAAATACAACATGGGACAATTCGCATAGATGGCTATGATATTCGCTCGGTGCTGGTACGCTCTTTGCGCGAGCAGGTTGCCATCGTGCCGCAGGAACCGGTACTCTTCGGCGATTCGATTGCCGAGAATATTCGTTATGGCCGCCTCGACGCTACGGATGAGGAGATTCGCGCGGCAGCCAGGGCAGCTAATGCCATGGGCTTCATCGACAATTTGCCTGAAGGTATGCAAACGAAGGTAGGCGAGCGGGGTGTCAAGCTCTCGGCAGGTCAGAGACAGCGCATCGCCATCGCCCGTGCCCTGCTGCACAACCCGCGCGTCCTCTTACTCGATGAAGCTACCTCCTCGCTGGATAACGAATCCGAGGCCCTGGTTCAGGACGCGCTCAACCGCCTGATGCAGGGACGCACCACCATTGTCGTGGCCCACCGCCTCACGACCGTCGAACGCGCCGACCAGATTCTGGTGCTGAACGAGGGCCGCATCGTCGAACGAGGCACGCATCAAGAACTACTGGCCCTGGATGGCCTCTACGCGCGCCTGTACAACCGCAATTTCGAGGATCTCGAAAAGCTGGATGATGAGATGGTCGATACTTTGGGCTAACATTGCCGTTCTTCCAGTTGTCGCCGGATAAAAGCGAGCTTATCGGGATTCATAACCAGGCGCAAGCCCTGTATATGCTCATCCACAACATCGAGCGTCATGACCCATTCCAGCTGTGGCCCTACCCAGCCAAGTAGCGCAGGCGCGCCATTGACTTCATCGACAGTAGTAGTGAGGTCAGGGGGAAGTTTGGGCGCGACAGCGATATAGAAGCGGGCGGCAGATCGCTGGCCGAATGTTCCAACCTCTTGACTTTTCTCTGACTTCCATGTAAAATTATGACTGATAAGTCAAATAGAATACTTATCGTTCAAACTTTGTTATTATTGTCAGAGATTATCGTCCCGGTCAAAGATAGAAGATTACGGAGGCGCAATGATGCAACCCGTTACCGCACACCGCTCGCTTAAAGAGAAGCAACGCCAGGAACGCGAAGAGCTTATTCTCAAGGAGGCGGAAGAAGTATTAATGGACAAGGGCTATTATGAAACGTCAATAGATGAGATCGCCGCTCGCGTGGGGATCGCCAAGGGGACCGTGTACCTGCACTTCCCCAGCAAAGAGGACCTGGTTGTCGCGATCTTTCAGCGCGATATGGAGAAGCTGCTGCAATTGATCAAAACAACGCTTGCCTCATCCTCTTTGACGCCGCGTGCAAAGGCCGAAATTATCCTTGAACAATTGTATGGCAGCCTCTTCACAAGGCGCATGCAACTGTTCTATTCGATCTCCAATTTTGCCGAACTCAAACAGAATATTCTAGAAAGGAAAGCCTGCGTGCGCGATTTATGGGAGGAAATCGCCGCTGACATGACCGCATTGTTTGAAGAGGGGAAGGCGGCGGGCGAGTTCGATAGCTCGATCCCAACGGCTGTTATGCTCAGCACATTTTTCAGTTTCATGTCGCCAAGAAGTTATTCACGCTTATTGAATGAGGAGCATATCCCGGCCAATGAACTGGCCAAACACCTTGCTCGCATCTACTTTAAAGGAATTACTGTCTAAGGAGATTACTTACTTATGAAAAATTCATCAGCGCAATCTGATGCCCTGGCTCTGACATCAAATAGCGCAAAGCAAGTAGAAGAATATGAAGCGCCGCTCTATTCCAGGCGCGATACGCTGCTGACCATGCTAGGTGTGCTGATGGTCATGCTGCTCGCCTCGCTGGATCAAACGATTGTCTCGACGGCCATGCCGCGAGTCATCGCCGACCTGCAAGGCTTTGATCGCTATACCTGGGTTTCAACGGCTTACCTGCTTACTTCAACTGTCGTCGTACCGATCTATGGCAAACTCTCTGATCTGGTTGGTCGCAAACCCATTTTCCTGTTTGGCGTCGTCATCTTCCTGATCGGTTCAGCGCTTTCGGGCGCTTCCCAATCGATGAACGAGTTGATTGCGTTCCGCGCCTTCCAGGGTATCGGCGCGGGCGCTCTGATGCCGATTGCCATCGCCATTGTCGGCGACCTGTTCACTCCTCGCGAGCGCGGCAAGTGGCAGGGCGTAACCGGCGGTGTCTGGGGGCTGTCGGCGATTGTCGGCCCGACGCTTGGTGGCTGGATTACCCAGAACTCGACCTGGCGCTGGGTCTTCTACGTCAACGTGCCCATCGGCCTGGTAGCTTTGCTGGTTCTGATCTTCCTGATGCCCACATTGCGTGGCAAAGCGAAGCAGATCTCGATTGATTACACGGGTGCGGCACTGCTCGTGTTGGGAACCGTCCCGCTGCTCCTCGGCTTCACGTGGGCGGGCACGCAATATGCCTGGCTTTCGCCGCAGATTATCGGCCTGTTCGCAGGTTCCGCGATTGTCCTGACCATCTTCGTCGTCTACCAGGCTTGGCTGGAGAGGCGCGGTGGGCAACCGATTATCGAGCCGAGCCTGTTCAAAAATAGCATTTTCAGCGTCTCAACTGTGGTAACGATCATCTTTGGTATGGGACTATTCGGCAGCATCTTCTTCATCCCGCTCTTCGTGCAGGGCGTGGTGGGTAGTTCAGCCACCAGCAGCGGCCTGATCCTGACGCCTTTGATGCTGACTTCGATTGTAGGCAGCGTCATTTCCGGCCAACTGGTTTCGCGATTGGGCAAATACAAGTGGATTGCGATCTTCGGCATGGCGGTGAGCGTCATCGGCACCTATATGATGGTACGCCTGGACGTGCATTCGACCAACACGGACGTACTGATCGCTATGCTTGTACTCGGTTTCGGCATGGGCTTTGGTATGGCACTCTATACGCTGATTGTGCAGAACGCCCTGCCGAAGAAGATCGGACAGGCGACCTCGGCGCTGGTCTTCTTCCGGCAGATCGGCGGCACGATTGGTCTCGCTGCCATGGGTTCGGTCATGACCTCGGCCTACCTGCCAGCGTTCCAGAACGCGCTGCCCGCGACGGTCAAGCAGGCTATCCCGGCAAAATTCCTGGCCGCTTTTAACAACCCGCAGATCTTGTTATCGCCCGATGCATTATCGCAGATGCAGTCCGCGGCTGCTAAGGGTGGTCCTCAGGCCGTGGCGCTGCTCAACCAGGTGATCGAGGCAGTGAGAATCGGTCTGGCGCAGGGCATTCACAACGTCTTCGTACTGAGCCTGGTCATTATGATCCTCGGCCTCATCTCGGTCTTCTTCATCAAGGAGATTGCGCTGAAAGGCAAGAAGAACATCGCCAGTGGTGTTGTCGAGGGTATGGAAGATGCCGCTCCTGAGCACGAGGGCGTCATGGCTACGATGATGTAGGCAATCAATCGTGCTGTACGAAACGACGAGAAGAGGGTTGCTATGCCGTAGACCGGTATACCAACCCTCTTTTTAATTCGCCTGCTCACCTGCTACAATAGATTTAGCAGGAAATCTATTAAAGGAGTTCTTCGATGGGTCCTGGCTACTTCAAACGACCTCACCCTGTTGCCCCGCAAGGCGCAATACCTGGCGTTCCTGCCTCGTCGTTTCGTTCCAGGTACTTTACACTTCCCAGGTTCGGTTGTCTTCTCATGCTCTCCTGCATCTTCGCGATGCTCTTTACAGCCTGTGATCTTGGCTCCAGTTCCTCCTCGTCAAGCAGCACAGGTCAGAAAGCCTCTTTATCGACGGGCGCCAATGGAACCATCACCTACAGCACCAATCCGCAAGACGTGCTCATTCGCACATTTTATGGAGGCGGCAATCTTGGGTCGCTTGAGATGAGCCCTGATATCAGTATCTATGGCGATGGCACATTCATTCTGGGTCCCGGCTTGCAGATGCAGGAGGGCAAAATAGGTACTACATCATTACAGCAACTGCTGCATACGCTGGTGGATAGTGATAGCTTACTCAAATTAAGCCAGCAGACGTTTTACGATATACCCGATCAGAACGCGACTGTGCTTCTATTGTCTGTCAATGGGAAGCAATATCAATATATCTATGGCCCATTCGGAAATCTGCCGGAGAGTGAGAGCGCCCAGGCCCTGGCAGATTATAAGAGCCTGGGTAGCGCGCTTACCAGCATTCAAAATGCCGTGCAAGGACCATTGCATCCCTACACCAGCCAGGATAGCGCGCTGCTTGTTCACCAGGACTTCAACCCCAACCTGACACAGAATATTCCTACCTGGTCATTGAATGATTTTACCCTCTACCAGGCGGCCACATTTGAATGCGGCATCATTCCGCAAGATATTACCAGTCCCAACGCCGATACGGGATGTCTGACCTATACAGTACCCCACACTGCCATACTGCTGAACGCGCAGCAGCGCCAGGCAATTTCCAGACTTCTTAACGGCCAGCAAGAGGAAGATTTCCAGGAAAACGGGCTCTACTACCAGGTCATGCTACGGCCACTGCTGCCGGATGAGTTACTGCAGCAGAGGCTTGCCATGTACGGCAGTGGAGTGTTGAATTACACGGGTGTGCCATTACATGAGGGAGCGGTTCCCACACCACAACCAACGCCGACCCAGTAAGCATTTTCTAAGCAATTATTATTAGACAGGCCCTGGACAGTGTGCTATACTATACCCGGCGCACAATTTCCATTCATGCCATCTAATCTCGTGTATCGACGTGCGCTATAATCAGGAGCGGGTGCAGAATGACCGACGGATGTTGATAGGGAGCAGATCACGTCTACACGTCCTCCTCGCAAAAGTATACCTACCTCTATCCTTTATTCGCCCAATTTGGAAAGGACACATGACCAGAGATTTCAAGAAGCAGAGGCGAGACGACGTGCGACCGTCCTCTCGCAATTATTCCTCAGGCAGGTACGGAGATGAGCGGTCTCCTCGTCCTGCTCGACCTCGACTCAATCGCAGCGCGGTAGATCGTGGATGGGAGACTGGGGCACAACAAAATCATGCGGACTACCGCCCACGCAGTAGAAACAACGACAACGCCGGGCAACCGGGCCGCGATTACGGGCGGCCCGACCGGCAATTGGATCGTTCCCCCGCTCAATATGGTCGCAACACGAATGGCCACCGGCCATATGAAAACCGCCAGGGCAATTACCGGCACGATGACCGCGCTCCCGAAAGCAATCGCGGTCCCCGTTCTCGCTCCTACGACTCTGGCAGGCGCAATTTTGACGAGCCACGTTATGGCGAACGCCGCGGTCACCAGGACAGGACAGGCAGGCAGGGAGAACGCGGCGAGCGCCGCGATTACCGCGAGCATGCCCAGTACGCCGATGACCGGCCCAACTCGCGCGACCGGGACCATAGCAGGGACTACGCGCAACGAGGCTATCCCGGCGCTAACCGGCAGCGCAGAGAGTTTGACCGTAATGACCGCTCGCCACGTAGTTACGATAGGTATGATCGAAATTACCGGCCTGAGCATGGCGATTCGCGGCGCAATGCTCACAATCCACGCTGGCAGAGCCGCCCGCAGGGACCGCGCGAACATTACGCGCGGCAGCCTCGCCGCTATACCAACGAGGCTACACCGGAAGACGAGCTGTATGAAGGCGATTACGAGTCCTTCAACACCTCTCAGGCTCCCAGGCATCGTGCCGAACAGCAGCGACCGTATAAAGACAATACGGAGCAGACGGAAGAGCGGCATGTGACACGCCTTCCTGATGGGCGCGTCCTGAAAGGACCACGACGCGTCCAGCGCAAAAACGCGGAATTCTGGACGGATGTATCACAGGAAACGGGCGCCCTGGTATCTCATGTCCAGCCAAAAAGGACACCACCCGAGGTAGCGCGAGAAGAGGTTCCTCGCAAACGGGTGAAAGCGGTACCAGGAACACCTCCTAAAAAGAGCGCACAACCTAAAGCTGCTACAACTGCAAAACCGCCCGCCCGTAAAGCGAGCCAGGTCGCGCGTACCAGAAAAAGCAGGGACAAGAAGGGTAGCTCCGGTGCCGGGGCAGCCGTTCCAAGGCCATCGCAGCGCGGCTTCAAGTGGCCCAGGTCGTAGTTGTCAGTGATGCTTGTGGAATAAGGTTCGCGTTATGTCTCAAACGGACAAAGGCAGGAACGACTCGATCATCAGAACGGTGCTAGGCCCAATTGCTCCTGATGCACTGGGCATTACGCTGGGTCACGAGCATGTGCTAATCGACCTGCGCGGTTTGTGGGATGATCCGCCCGCGGAGCGCGCACATCTGGTCGATCAGGAGCCAACTCTGGAAAATCTGGGCGAGTTGCTCCGCAATCCGTATGATTCGCGGCCCAACCTGTTGATCGACGATTCCGAGTTGAGCATACGCGAACTGCGCTATTACAAGGATGCAGGTGGGAACAGTCTCATCGATATGACCACCGTCGGTATTAAGCCCGACCCGGAGGCGCTTTGCCGTGTCTCTGAACGTACCGGCATCCATATAGTAGCGGGATGTGGCTATTACCGGCAGCCTTTGCTCCCGGAATCCCTGCATGAGCGCAGCACTGAGGAAATCGCCAATGATTTCCTGAGCTGGCTCGGTGAGGGCATGTATGGTACAACGATACGCGCGGGTTTGATGGGGGAATTAGGAACGAGTTCTCCCATCTATCCATTCGAGGAACGCCAGCTGCGGGCGGCGGCTCGCGTGCAGCGTCGAACGGGGGCTAGCATCAACGTTCACCCTCTCATCTGGGGACACGAACACCTGCGCATCCTGGACATCCTGGAAGAAGAGGGCGCGGACCTGACCAGGGTCGCTATCAGCCATTGTGACGAACTGGTCGAGCCGCCATGGCACGCGCGCATAGCCGAACGAGGCGCTGTCCTCTCGTTCGATACTTTTGGTTCAGAGACCTATTTTGATCGTAGTTTCGCGCAGGAGCCACGCGATACCGAGCGCATCGAGTGCTTGCTGCGCCTGCTGGAAAAAGGCTACGGGGCGCAGGTGACACTGGCGCACGATATCTGTACCCGCATCCAATTTCATCGCTATGGAGGTTGGGGCTGGGATCATTTGCTGCGCAATATTGTGCCGCGCTTACGACATGTGGGCGTCTCCCAGCAAGAATTGGATACAATATTGATCGAAACGCCGAAACGTTTGCTAACACTAGAGGTATGACTTCCATGCTCTATCCAAGCTATCTTCAACTATATGAAACGGGCGAACTGGCGGAACGCGCTGCCGCGGCGTGGGAAGTGCTGCGCCAGTGTACCATCTGCCCGCAGAATTGTCGCTGCAACCGCATCGCAGGCAAGACCGGCGTGTGCCGCTCAGGCACTGAGGCAATCGTGGCATCCTGGAATGTCCATCGCCGCGAGGAACCACCGATCAGCGGCACGCGCGGCGCAGGAACCATCTTCTTCGGCTACTGCCAGGCGCGCTGCACATATTGCCAGAATTTCTCATTGAGCCAGGGGGGATTAGGACATCGCGTCGGACCCGAACGACTGGCCGATATGATGATGTACCTGCAAAAGAAACGCTGCCACAACCTGGACCTGGTGACGCCGACGCATTTCGTGCCCCAGATTCTTGCCGCCCTGGTCATCGCCTGTGGCAAGGGATTGCGCCTGCCTCTCGTCTACAACTGCGCCGGATACGAAAACCTGGAGACGCTGAAACTGCTGGATGGCGTAGTCGATATCTACCTGCCCGATTCCAAATATTCTGATAACAAGCACGCGCTGCGCACCTCGAAAATGCCGCATTACGTCGAATCCAACCAGGCGACGTTGCGAGAGATGTATCGCCAGGTTGGCCCGTTGGAGGTTGATGAAGAGGGCATCGCGCGGCGCGGCCTGCTGATTCGCCACCTGGTGATGCCAGAGGACATTTCAGGCACACGCGAGGTGTTGCGCTGGATCGCGGAAGAACTTGGTCCCGATACACCCGTCAGCCTGATGGATCAATACTTTCCCGCCTGGAAAGCTGTCAATGACCCTATTTTGAACCGGCGGCTCACCTGGGAAGAGTACCGGACAGCGATGGACGCGCTGGAGGAATTCAATTTGACGGAGGGATTCGTGCAAGAAGACCTGATGGAGTTGGATACCACGTCTATTGTATAAGCAGGGCCGCCACGTGCTATAATTTGAAGTGAATGAATATAAATAAATAGAGAACGGTTCTTGAGAGGCGGCGTACGGTGTTGGTACAGTCCGCTTTTCTTTCTCCTTTCGTCCTGTTGAAGCTCGCCGAATCGTCTTTCGGATGGAACACGCCCAACAGGACGGATAGGTACATGTACTCAGGTGCCACAAGTTGCCCGGAATGGAGACTAACATTATGAATGACTCGGCCACTTTGAGCCGCCTTTTTGCCGGTATCGAGCCTGATCTTGAAAAGGTAGACCGCATGTTTGAGGAACGAGCTACCTCCGGACTCGATATTCTCAATTCCGCTTCGATGCATGCGCTGAGCTCGCCCGGCAAACGCCTGAGAACGGCCCTGACCCTGCTTTCAGGCAAATTGAATACCTACCATTTCGATAAACTGTTGCCCCTGAGCGTCGCCTTCGAGATGGTTCATCTTGCCACACTCATTCATGACGATATCGTCGATAATGCGATGACACGGCGCGGCAAGCCCACCGTCAATTCCTTGTTTGGCAATAACATCGCGATCCTGCTCGGCGACTATTACTTTGCCAAAACAGCCGGCCTGATCGCCGATATCAACGATAACCGCATCGATCACCTTTTTTCTGATACGGTCGCGACCGTCTGCGAAGGCACGATTTTGGAGATGATGACCGCGGGCCGCATCGACCTGACGTTAGCAACCTATTACGAGAAGATCAGCCACAAGACCGCCCGCCTGATCGCTTCCTGTTGCAAGGGTGGGGCCATTGTCAGCGAGGCAACCCCCGAGGAGATCCAGCTGCTTGAAGACTACGGCATGAATCTGGGCATCGCTTTCCAGATTATCGACGACGTGCTGGATTATACGCAGGATCAGTCAACCATCGGCAAGCCCGCCGGCAACGATTTGCGCCAGGGCATGGTCACGCTGCCCTTGATCTATGCCTTGCAGGAACACCCCTACAATGGACATCACCAGACGGTCACGCGCTTGCTTAACGAGCAGGTACACAATGAAGAAGATATTCGCGCAGTTGTGAACTGGGTCGTTGAGGGCGGCAGCGCCGATCATGCCATCGCAGAGGCAGAAGCTTACGCCGCTAAAGCGCGCGCCGCGTTGTATCATTTTCCGCCCTCACCAGATCGCCAGGTGTTGGAGGAGCTAATTGATTTTGTGGTGACGCGCCAGCATTAGCCTTGTCAGAGTTCATTATGCAGGCAGGCTTGCTACGGCTTCAATTTCCAGTAGTAGATCATCGAATGCCAGCTTTGACACCTCGACGGCGGTGCTGGCAGGCGGATAGTGCGTATTCACGTAGCGATCACGCACCTCGCGTAAGACTGGCAAATTCGTCATATCAACAACATAGATATTGAGTTTGATCACATTGGTGAAGTCTGCACCTACCGCTGCCAGAGCCGCTTTGAGGTTTTCAAAAACCTGTTCGGCCTGCGCGCGAAAATCCCCTTTTCCGACGATTTGAAATGATTGATCAACCGCGACCTGCCCTGAGAGATAAATCGTCCGGCCACCCGTGACCTCGACGACATGCGTGAAACCAGGCGGGATAGACATGGTTGGAGGGTTGATAAATTGGATATGAGTTGGATGCTCTGCCATTCGGTTTTCCTTTCCTATCACATACGAAATCTCTACCAGCGTATCATTTTTGAAGATACCAAACAAGTAGCGAGATTCAGGAAACTACGCCATATCTGGACATTGTTTGCTAGAATCTGAACCAAAGAGAATAAAAGCCCAGAGCAGACATTGAAAGGCAAGCATGATCACTGTGAATTTCGAGGAAAAATTTCGCGCAACCGGCGGTAAACGTCCCTACGTGCAGCATCTTTTTGGGCGTATCGCCCATATCTATGACCTGATGAACCATCTGATGAGTTTTGGGTTGGATAGGTATTGGCGCGCGCGTGCGGCCAGATACCTGGCTCTTGGAACGGGACAATCAGGGCTGGACCTGGGTACGGGTACGGCTGATCTCGCCATCGCGGTCATTCGCCGCTCCGGGCCGGGTACGCGCATGATCGGCATGGATATCACGCCCGAAATGCTCGAAGTGGCACGAAAGAAGCTGAAGCGCCTGGGATTGCAGGATCGCATCGAACTACGCATTGGTGACGCCGAACATATCGACCTGCCCGATAACAGCGTGGACGGCTGCTGTTCCGCGTTTATGGTACGAAACCTGAGCGATAGAGAGCAGGGATTTCGCGAGATGCTGCGCGTTGTACGTCCAGGCGGGCGCGTTGTCTGCCTGGAGATCAGCCATCCTCCCGGCAAGCTCTTTGGTCGCCTGTTTCGCTTCTACTTTTACAGGCTGGCGCCCTTATTTGGCACCGTTATCGGAAAGGCCTTCGAGGAATATCATTACCTGCCGGATTCGCTTACCAATTTTCCCAACGCTTCGGCGCTCAAGAGCATTATGGAGCAGGCCGGGTGGAGCGATGTACGCTTTTATCGACTCACGGGCGGAATGGTTGCTATTCATGTAGGGACGAAGCGATAAGTTACCTTTGCTTGTGCATGATTTTTCACTTCCGCGTTTTGTAGGGACAGTCGCTTGTCCCTGTTCCTACAGCTTTTCCTGCTCTGGTTGTCAATGCATGATCTGCGTGATGACAGCTGCAATGATGAGAGCCACAATGAAGAGGGCAAGAAAGGCAGAAACATTGCGCATAAAGTTACTCTCTGTCGCCTGAGGAAGATTCTCCTGGCGCGGGAGTATGGGTGGCTTTTCTCTATCGTCCCTCCGGGGAATCAACACATCTGGCAGTGGCTGGGCAACCGGATCAGAGCGTTGTAGCGTAAGTTGAGTGTTCTGGTCATTTCTAGCACTACTGACTGATTGTGAATTCACAGGGAAACTATAGACAAGGCGATCTCTGCCACTTCCTGTCACGGGCCTCTTGCTGGCCGAGCGCGCGATCAACAAATCCTGGCGCAGTTCCGATGGGCGCTGGTAGCGCTGGCCGGGGATAGCATGCAAGCCCTTCGTCAAGATGGCATCGAACTCAGCGGAGAGGTTGTTGACCTGCCTGGCCGGAAGAACATTCCCATTGATTACATCAGGAATGCTGCCTGTGGCAGCATGATATGCCGAGGCGAGCAGCGAGTACATGTCGGTACGCACATCTATTCCGCCGCGCACGAATTCTGGAGCAGTATAGGGAGACAGGAGCGAGCGATCCATATCGGTAACGAACTGGGTGGCACCGCCTGCGAGGACAACCGAAAAGTTGATCAGCACGAATTGCGCGTTACTACGTGCCAGAATAATGTATTCGGGCCGAATCAGACCATGGACGATAGGAGGATTGTGCTGCGCCAGAAGCTCAAGCACTTCCGTCATTTGCAAGCAACATTCGATGATTTCCTCTTCCGGCACGCCACGCCCGCTACGGCGCAGACGCGAAAGCAAAGATTCACCCTCAACAGGCTCAAAAACAAAGAAGTTGCGCTCCTGGTCACTAAAGGCATCCCAAAGCGCCGGGATGTGGGGATGACGGCCTATAGATGCAAGTGACATGGTAGCTGTTCGCAGTATCGATTGCGTCGTAGCCGAAGTATTGTCTGGAAGAACTAGCTCACAGATCATCACCTGCGATCCATTGCGTTGAGCGTCTTTGCCGACCCATGTTGCCTCAAACATCCCAGAAGCCCAGTCATGGCGCCTCAACATTTCCTGCAAGCGATAACGCCCACCGCGTAAAAGCACGCCGGGCAATAAGGGGCCCACATTTAATGGCCGTGAATTCGATTTACTCACTGCCGGAACGCTCGGATTCGACTGTTGCTGCGCTATCATGGCTGGTCGTGGAGTGTTCATCTGCTGGCGGTCTCGTGTGAAAGGATCGCTTGTTGAGAGCGGTGGCAGGGGCTGTGACTGCCGGCGACTCCGGTCATGCCACAGTGTGCCTGTAGATGGGGACGATTCGAATGCTGGCGACAATGGAGGAGTGAGCGACACACTATTGTTCATCGATAAAGTGTCTGTCCCCGGTACTCTTGCCGGTTGTGCCGATTGCCATGGATCAATTCCCTTTTCAATCGGCGATTTAAGCAGCGGACTTTCCTCTGCCGGCGGCGGCGCCAGCGGTGGCAAACCACCGGATTGACGCCACGGATTGGGTAAGTCGCCTGAGAGTTGCCTGGCAGGCGATAGGCTGCCAGATTGACGCCATGGATTGGGTAAGTCACCTGAGGGCTGCCTTTCTCCTGACAATACACCAGATTGCGGATTACCATTCTGAAAAGGATGAGGAGCGGGCCATACTGAACTTCCTGGCTGGCCCGTCAGTCGAACGACATAACCACAACTTGCACAAGCACCCTTACTTGTATCCAGTTCATTGCCACAACGCGGACATTTCATACTGCACCCCTCTCTGCGCCTGCAAATATACGTTGAAATCGCTTCCGCCCCGTCCTCTAGCACACTTAGCTACCCGGCCTATATGCCCGCTAGAGAATCCAAAATGGATGGGAAAATGTGATGTTTTGCTGGAAAAATCTGCTCTATAAGACTGTTCTCAAATCAAGCCCGAGGTCATTATCCTACCCCCGGTTCACAACGTACATGAACCTACATGAATATGTCCTCTTAGACGTATGGTAGTAGAGAACATAGGAAGGTGTCAATCATTTACCCCATAAATACTATACATAAGTATTACTTTTTGAGCTTACCACCGATGGAACCTAATCCAACCAGGAACACCTCCAACGCTTTGGCGAGTTCGTAGAGTTGGGTTGCCTCATACACTGAAACCTCGTGGCCCGCGTGAGCAACCTGGTAAAGCAGTTGAACGGAAGGATGCTTTGTTGATACCGCGGCCTCGCCGGTGGCCGAACCAAGCAGCGAGGCCCGCATGGCATCGACGCTCGCATTCACCTCATCAAGATTGGCAATATCGATGAAACTGGCAGCTTTCGGCTGATTTTTGCCCTGGCTTCCATGACTGACTTCCCACTGGCGCTTCGCCTGCTTACCGGCAGCGCAGTAGCAGAATTCTGGATGTGTCGAATCTGAATTTTGCAGGCCTGTATCATCACAAATTGGACAGATTGGCATAATGACCTCCGGCTGATTCAAGGTTTAAAAGGCCCGAGGGCAACCACAAAGGTGCGCCTCTACTACTTTGCTCCACTATATCATACTGTTCAAGCCAGTGATCTAAAACAGGGCTGCATACGTTGCTTTGAAAGATGAAGTAAGCTATGGTCGACCATAGCTTCCATCCCTTTTATGGAACCACATAGAAGCAGGAAGGAAAGGAGGATGGTCTTCTCCTGGCCCGACAAAGGATAAAGGAGATTACCAGACCTGTATGACAAACCTGAAAGATCACGTGAATTCAGAGACTTCTTTTAAAAGCTTGATTACGAACCGCTTCTCTCGTCACCCTGAGCGCTATATCGAGATTTTTCGCGTCTTTCGTAAATATGAACTGCACCATGTTGCAGCCGAATTCGGTCTGTCTCATCGACATGAGGAAGAGGACGATGATCACCACTTGCTCAATGGCTATCATGACGAGGAAGAAGAGGACCATGCCGCGGGCCTGGCGAGCGCCCTTGAAGAACTCGGCCCCTGCTTTATCAAACTGGGGCAATTGTTAAGCACACGACCGGATGTGATGCCGGCCAATTATATTGAAGCTCTTTCTCGCCTGCAAAGCACCGTGACGCCGGTACCCGCCGAAAAAGTGACGGCGATTATCGAGAGCGAGCTTGGCGCGCCCATCTCGCAACTATTTGCTGAATTCGACTGCGAGCCGCTGGCAACCGCTTCCATGGCCCAGGTACACCGCGCCATTCTGCTCGATGGTACCGAAGTAGCCGTCAAGGTACAGCGTCCCGGTGTGCGCCAGCGCATCGAGATCGACCTCGAAATCCTGCACGAGATGGCAAATTTCGCCTCAAAGTACACGCCCTTTGGCAAACGCTACGGCTTTCTACAGATCGTGCGCGAACTGGAACGCAGTCTGAACCAGGAGATGGATTTCCGCCTGGAGGCCGATAACACGCGCCTGATCGGTAAGCAGATTGCTGAATTCCAGCTTCTAATGACTCCTACCGTCTTTAGCGAATACACCTCGCGGCGCGTGCTTACGCTGAGCTTCATCCATGGCCGCCACCTGGCGGACGTGAGCCGCGAAGAGCTTGACGCGCTCGATTCACGTGCTATCGCCAAAGAACTGCTCTCGGCCTACCTCAAACAGATAGTGATCGATGGCGTCTTCCACTGCGATCCGCATCCCGGTAATATCCTGCTGGCAGACGATGGGAGGCTGGCGCTGATGGACTTTGGCATGGTCGGGCGCTTCGATTCTGGCCAGAAGGATAACGTCATCCTGCTGCTGCTCGCCTTCTCCGAGCGCCTGGGTGAGCGTGTGGCCGATACTTACCTCGACATGATCGAAATTCCCAGAGATGTCGACCGGCGCGCATTCACCCAGGACGTCTCGGCGCTCGTCAGCCGCTATCACGACATGAGCGGTGGTCGTATGGCTATAGGCACTGCGCTGCTGGATTTGACGAAACTGGCCCAGGCCAATAACACCCCGGTGCCAACGGCAATGACGCTGCTAGGCAAAGCCATGCTCAACCTCGATGGCACCATTCGCGTGCTTTCACCGCAGCTTGATCCCGTACAGTTGATCCGTGATTATATGCTGAAGGTGATGGAAAAGCGGGTTATGGGACAGCTCTCGCCGGGTCGCGTCTCCGCCTGGGTTATTGATATGAAACGCCTGGTAGAAAACTCGCCGCGCCGCGCCGATTTGATCCTGGATAAGCTGTCAAATGACCAGCTCACGCTGCGCCTGGAAGTCGATCACCTGGATGAAGCAATCAAAAGCATGAACCGCGCCGCTAACCGCCTCTCGCTCAGCATCATCGTGGCTGCGCTGATTATCGGGGGCAAGTTTGTGGTGGATACGGTGCAGAAAGGCAATAATAAAAGGTAGCTTCTACCTGCTCCATTCGCTGATCCACCATTCAGCATGGGGCATACCGCTTAATCGTACAGCCTCAATAACGACCTGGAAATCGAATGGGAGGCGATGCAATTCAATACTCAATAAGCCGTTTCCAGCATCGATAATGGCGTACTCAGCCCAGGCCGCGTTGCGTATTTCTTCAAATGGTGAGACGCGATCAATAGCCAAACCCACGCTGCCAGGATTCACGATCAGCGCATCTTTGTAGCGCCTGAACATCTGCATATGGGTATGCCCGCCGGCCATAATCGCGGCCTGCTGACCCGCGAAAATCTGGTCCAGTTCATCTTCAGGCGTTGTCGCAACGATGCCCTCGCGATACGAGCGCGGCGAGCCATGATAGCAGAGCAGCAGCTTACCATCTACCAGCGGAATCTCGAGTGTGGGCTGAAAGCTCCGCAGGTACTCGCGGTCGGCAGAGGAGAGTTGCTGCGAGTCCCACAGCTCAACATCCTGCAAGTGCCGGCCAAAATCATCGTTTTTCTCCCTCAGTTGAGGTTCCAGAAGCCAATCGTCCGTATTGCCCATCACGACAGGACATCCAATCGATCTCAAACGCTCGATGACCTGGCACGGCTGCGGGCCGCTGGCAGCAACATCTCCCAGGCAGACGATAGAATCTACCCTCTGCTTCGCAAGAGCGTCCAGAACAGCATCCAGGGCGACTGCGTTGCCATGTATATCAGAGATGAGGGCGAGGCGCATTGCTGTGTCCTTTCTTTTTACCCATTCACCATTTTTCACGATGAATATATTCTTCGTTGGGCTTTCTGCCACGTTTGAGCGAGGGTGAGGGAATATCTTTTGCGCGGTGGCCGATGGGAATGACGCCAACAGGCGTTACCTCATCAGGGATGCCCAGCAATCTACACGCTTCGGCAAAATATTCGGCGGGAAATCCCGCAAAGCCAGCGCCAAGTCCCTCATCAACCGCGGCCAGCAAGAGGATCATCACGGCGCAACCAACATCCATGTGCCAGTAGGGGACAGGCCATTCGACTTCGGTACCATCCTCTTTTATCTTGTCCGGCTGCTGGTAGCGGCGATGGTAGGCTGCCTCGCTGGTGCAGGGGATAAGCAGCACCGGAGCCTCGGAGACGAATGGATGAAAACCATCCGAGACATACTCTTCTTCGCCGCACAGGCGTCCGATCTCTTTGCGCAGGTCAGGACGAGTGACAACGATAAACGATTGCCCCTGCGTGAAACCGGCGCTCGGAGCATGGCGCGCAAGCTCCAGCATGCGATCAATGACTTCGGGAGCGACCGGTTCGGATGTAAAATGACGAATCATACGCCGTTTGCGCACAACTTGGGTGAATTCCATGTTGCTTCCTCTTCTAAATTAAGTAGAACGCTGTTGCCCGCTTAAATAGTCTTTGAGCATCTCTTCGCAGTCAAAAGCCAGGTGGCCGAAAACCTCTTCGGGAGCGCGCCAGCATGGTTGACCTTCGCCGGAGCCATGAGGAGACCCATCGATGATCGCCCCTTTATAGGCAATGGCTATAGCGCGAAAACGCGGGTCTCGATCACGCCGCGAATAGACGCCCACGAGCCCGGTTATTTTGACATTGTAACCCGTTTCCTCGCGTGCCTCGCGCAGCACGCACTGCTCGACCGTCTCTCGATAACGCACAATTCCGCCAGGAACCGTATACCCCAGTCCATCGGAACGGTCTATCAATAATATCTTGCCGTCTTGTTCGATAATTATGCCGGCACCGAGCAGAGGAGAGATTTGTCCCAGGGTAAATAGCGCGATGATGCGAAAGGCAAGGCCGGCCAACCTGCCCTTGAGCTTTTCCTTCATGGGCGCTCATTTCTAAAACTGTGTAACGTCATGCGACACCTCTTGTGTTTTTTTAATAGTAGCAGCTATACGCGAGTTTGTTCACCACCTGTTTGCTATTAATCGCCGATATTGCCGCCGGTGTACCTCCATCTGACCTTTTTAGATGGGGGGGTATACTTTCCCATAAGGAGGGGGCGCGAAGGGAACTCTGCCCGAACCCGTTTGGGATTGAAACGTATTTTATCATGTGAGACAATAAACGAGAGATCATGATATTGAAACATGCTTCCAGTCAAGGAATTGTGACGTTAAGGGCTTTCACAACTTTCTCTGCGATACACTCAAAAGCCTGCGCAACCGCCGACTCCGGCATCCTGACCACTACCGGCTGGCCCTTATCACCGCTTATTGCCGTGGCGGGATCAAGGGGAATAGCTCCCAGCAGGGGCAACTCATCGAGCAAGGCACGATATTCGGGGCTGGCCGGGAAGACCTCGATGTGATTGCCGCAGTGGGGACAGACGAAGCCACTCATATTTTGTACCAGGCCAAGTACAGGGACTGCGGCGCTCTGAAACATCCCAAGACCTTTCGCGGTATCAATGCGCGCAATATCCTGCGGCGTGGTGACGAGGATGGCGCCATCCAGATGCAGTTCGCGGCATAACGTGGCCTGCGGCTCGCCGTTGCCGGGCGGCAAATCAATAATCAGGTAGTCGAGCGACCCCCAACAGACCGTGTAGAGAAGCTGGCGAATAAGCACACCCAGCACATCGGGCATGGGAGCAACTGCCTGCTCCTCGCCAATAAAGAATCCGACCGACATCACTTTGACACCGTAGCGCACTAACGGTTGGATCATCTGCTCAGAGGTCAATTCTCCTCGTTGCCCCAAAGGTAACGTGGCCTTCCATCCCTGGCCAGTGCTGCGTTTGCGCACGCCGAGCATCATCGGCACACTGGGACCATAGGCATCCCCATCAAGCAAACCGACGCGCGCGCCACGTTTTGCCAGCGCAACCGCCAGGTTGACGCTGATGGTAGATTTCCCTACCCCACCCTTGCCACTGCCCACGACGATGATGTTCTCGATTCGATCTATACGAGGTCGTTGTAGATGTCCTTGCAACCTTGTTACTCCAAACGCACGTTATTTTTAGCAAAAGGCTCTGCATGGTAGTATAAGAGCGGGGTATGCATTTGGCAAGTTTCCGAAATCTCAGTCTTCTTCAAGACACTTCCGCACATCGGCCATAACCTGCTCATTCGTCTGGTAAACGATGCCCTTCATTCCCAAAGCAGAGGCCGCCTGGACATGTGGAGGCCAGTCATCGACGAAAATTATTTCAGATGGCCGCGCATGCAGCCGTTCACAGACAAGCTGAAAAATACGAGGATCGGGTTTGGCAAGCCCTTCCTCATATGAAACAATGATGACATCAACCATATCATCCAGCTTATAGGTTTCTGTGAATATCTCACGCGCCCCAAACCAGGCATTGCTTAGAATAGCCGTCTTATATCGTGGACGCAACGAACGCAGAAACGAGGCCAGTTCTTCATTGAATAGTTCCGCTGCCTCAAAGTCTCGTCTGAGTTCTCTTGCCTGTTCTGTATCCAGGCCAAAGTCACGAACGACCTGTTGCCAGACCTCCTCGGTAGTAGCCTGGCCGATTGTTGCGCGATTCCCAACTTCGGAGAGATATACTTTTTCAGACAATTCTTTTTCTCGCAAGCCCAGACGCTTTTCCCATTTGCGGTGCCTGCTCCAATCTTCTCTTATACCCATCACGCCCCCAAAATCGAAGATAACGGCTTTAATCGGCATTGTTCCTCCTTTGATCTCCTACTGGATAGTATAGCTAATAAATTCTACACCATAACGGCTTCCCAGTATTTTCAAACGGATAAGTTTTATATCAAGAATTGCTGCTCATATATAAGAAAAGAACAGCTTTCTCAGAGAGACAGCAAGATTTTGAGCGAATCTTGACAGCAGGTGTCAGGATTCGTTTGTTATAATGAGGTTAGTAACGATAGAGCTTAATTGACACCAGCAGATGAAGGAAGGAATACAGACATGGAGCTGGCAGCTTACTATACAGAGCAAAGCAGCATTACCAACCCGGCGGAATATGCTCACTTGTACGAGGACTTACCCGCTGATATCGCCGGCCTCTGCAAAGTCGTACAGGGACTGATTATCCATTATCGAGGCGCGGAGATGTTCAACTATACGGTACCGGACGAGCGATTAGCGGAGATTGATACCCACTACGTACCGAAGATGCTGGCCCGCATACGCGAACTCGACGACCGTCCCTTGACCGAGCCGCGGCCTCCTGAAAAGCGGTTCGTTGGTTGCTGCCGTGATTTCGCGACCCTGTTTTGCTCGATGGCGCGTTATCGCGGCATCCCCACGCGCACACGCATTGGCTTTGCCGCCTACTTTACTCCTAACTTCAACCACGATCACGAAATAGCGGAATGTTGGGACACGAAAGAGCAGCGCTGGCGACTGGTTGACCCTGAAATGAGCGAGCGGCATATTCAGGAGAATCGGATACGCTTCGATGTGCATGATGTGCCTCGCGACCAGTTCATTGTGGGCGGTCTGGCCTGGCAATGGTGCCGGGCAGATAAGGCCAATCCCGACAAATTTGGCGTCGAGCCTGAGAGTTTCGCGAAGGGATGGTGGTTTATCAGTCACAAATTGATTCAAGACCTGGCCGCGCAAAACAAGATGGAACTGCTACTATGGGATACGTGGGGCATCATGCTCAAAGAGCTGACCGGCGAGGAAGACCTGGCGCTGCTGGACAAGCTGGCGATAGTTACGCAGGCAGGCCCCGAAGGATTTGCCGAGCAACTCGCCGCCTATGAAAATGTAGAGGGCTTGAAGGTGGCACCGCCCGTGATGTGCTATAGCCCCGTTGCCGAGCCGAAGGAAGTGGAGTTAATTCTGTAATACTCCTCTTCAGTGCAAACACAAGGGACATGGGGACTGTATGGAATGATTGGACACCCCGACGATACAATGCGCTCTGTTGAATTAGCCTGCAACGCATCCTTCACCGACTTTTTAGCGCGAGAGCCACTCCCATGGGTTCGTACCCGTTTTCAGATAAGCACGCATCCGCCACAGGCAATCGTGGGCGGTATGAGTCTGGGCGGACTCGCAGCAGCTTACGCAGGGCTGCGCTACCCCACGTTGTTCGGCAACATACTGTCGCAGTCCGGGGCATTCTACTGGAAACCTGAGCAGGAGGTGGAGTACGAATGGCTTACTCGCCAGTTTGTTGCCAGCCCGCGACTGCCTCTGAAGCGCTATCTAAGCGTGGGACTACTGGAAACTCGCCCAGCTATGGGTACCAGGCCCAACCTTCTCATTGCTAACCGGCACCTGCGCGATATGTCGGAACGATCTGGCAATACTTTCGAGCGAAGATTAACTTGCAAGACGACAGGCAAGCTAGATATACTGATGGAAACAGAGAATAAATACAACTCAGGAGCAACTCGTGTATCGCCTACTCGCCATAGACCTCGATGGAACCCTGCTTACGCCGCAACCCAATAAAATCATCACGCCCCGCACGCGCCTGGCGCTCTTTCGCGCCGCTGAAGCAGGTATTACCATAGTGATTGCCACAGGGCAGAATCTGGCAGTCTTACAGAGCGTCTGCGGCGAACTTCCACTGCAAGGGCCTCAGATCATTGAAAATGGGGCGGTGATCGCCGACTTGCAGGGCAACATTTATCACGAAAAGCCTTTCCCCGGCGAATATATCTTGCCCGTCCTCGATACCTTGCGCAGCCTCGGCTTCTATCGCGCCTATCACACCATTCATCGCGTCTATGTCGATAAGGATACTCCTCGCGCTCGCAACTGGTATCGTCCACCGGTTCCGCCAGTTGTCGAGGTTGAGGATGTGGCAAGCCTTTACCCATTGCAGTGCGTCAAACTGGTAGGCGTTGGAGAAGAGAGCAAGATACGGGGCAGGCGTTCAGAACTTGAAAATCTCTTCGAGGGCAAGCTCTATGTCACGCAATCTTCGTTCGACCTGATAGAATTTCTGCATCCATCGACATCAAAAGGCAATGCTTTGAAAGTGATCGCCGCGGACCTGCATATTCCGCCGGAAGAGGTTGTGGCTTTCGGAGATAACCACAATGATATCGGCATGCTGCAATTCGCCGGATTGGGTATTGCCATGGGTAACGCGCACGACGAGGTTAAAAAACAGGCCGATTACGTTACCGCCAGCAATGCCGAGGAAGGTGTAGCGCGAGCAATCGAGGAACTAATTTTAGCGAAGATTATCTAAAACAGAGAACGAACTGTATAGCAGTGTTCGAAAGATTGAGCGCCAGGGCGACCACAAGGGTACGCCCTTACTATGACCACGAGTTCATGAGAGGGGCGTACCATAGTAAGGGCGTACCCTTGTGATCGCCCTCTTCACCTTGCCTGTTTCTCAATTCGGGGCGATTCATGTCTGTTTTAGATAATCTTCAGCTCTTTCCCTACCTTCTCGAAGATATCGAGCGCCTTCGTCAGTTCATCGCGGGTATGCAATGCCGTAACGATGGTGCGGACGCGACACTTGTCGGCGGGGACGGTGGGATAGACGATACCCTGAGCGAAGACACCTTCTTCGAAGAGGCGCCTGCTGAATTGCATTGCCAGGGCGCCTTCTCCGACAATCACCGGCGTGATGGGAGTCTCGCTGCGCCCCGTATTGAAGCCAAGTTGTTCCAGACCGCGCTTGAAGAAGGCCGTGTTCTCCCAGAGGCGCTCGACCAGGCTGTTGTCCTCTTCAAGGATATCGATAGCCCCGATACAGGTAGCTACCACAGAGGGTGGATGAGAGGTGCTGAAGAGGACCGGCCTGGCACGCTGCATAAGGAAATCGCGCGCGTCCTTGCTACACGCCACGTAGCCACCTAGCGCGCCGATGGCCTTGGAAAGCGTACCTACCTGTATAGCAACACGACCATCCAGCCCGAAATGGTTGACGCTGCCGCGCCCATTCTTGCCCAGTACGCCGCTGGAGTGAGCATCATCCACCATCACGAATGCGCCGTACTCCTCGGCCAACCCGACGATTTCCGGCAGCGGAGCGATGTCTCCATCCATACTGAAGACACCATCGGTGACGACCATCACCTTGTTAGCACCTTTGGACTCTTCTAACGCGCGGCGCAAACCCGCCATGTCCTTATGCGGATACACTTTGCGCGGCGCTTTGCACAGGCGAATACCGTCGATGATGCTGGCATGATTCAGTTCGTCGCTGATGATCATATCGCCTTCCTGCATCAGCGCCGAAATTACGCCCAGGTTGGTGGCATAGCCTGACTGGAAGGTAAGCGAGGCTTCGGTATGCTTGAAACGCGCCAGCTTCTCTTCCAGTTCATTGTGCAGCGACATGGTGCCAGCGATGGTACGCACCGAGCCTGAACCGACACCATAACGTTCAATCGCCGCAATCGCAAGCTCTTTCAGGCGCGGATGGACGGTCAGGCCAAGATAGTTGTTCGAGGAAAGGGTGATGACCTCGTGCCCATCGATGATAACGGTGGCCTTCTGTTCCGTCTCCAATTCGCGTGGCAGGCTGAAAACGCCTTTTGCTCGCAAACCGTCCAATTCGCCCTTTAAATATTGCTGTAGTTTGTCCATGCTTCCTCCTTACAATTGAGGACACTTCATTGCGCCCTGCTATGAATTACACTGCTACATCAGTCAAAAGTCAGCACTATTTTGCCGCAGTCGCCAGATTTCATGATCTCCATAGCCTCATGAATCTGCTCAAACGGGAGCGTATGGGTAATGACCTGCTTCAGATCGAGTTGACCGCCTTCGAGGATTCTGCGCGTGCGATACCAGCTATCGAAGATGCGCCGCCCCGAGATACCCAGGACGGTCGCGCCCTTGAAGATGATATCATTGGCGAGGTCCAGTTCGACCATGCGCGAGGGGATGCCAAGCAGCGAGACGCGCCCGCCACTGCGCAGCATCTTGAAGCCCTGCCGGATTGCCAGAGGATTGCCGGACATCTCCAGCACGACATCGACGCCCAGGCCGCCGGTGACATCCAGCACTTTCTGCACCGGATCAACTTCGCGGGGATTGATGACATAGTCCGCGCCCATCTTTGTGGCAATTTCCAGGCGCTTGGAATTAGGTTCAATGGCGAAGATGGTACTGGAACCGGAGATGCGGGATAACCCGACGGCCCAGAGGCCAATGGGACCGCAGCCGATCACTGCCACAGTCATATCGGCGATTTCGCCCGCGAAGGTGGCATGCACAGCATTGCCGAAAGGCTCTTGAATAGAGGCAACGCTGTGATCGATCTCTTTGCCGGTTTTCCAGGCCACGCTTTCGGGAATAGCGATATACTGGGCAAACGCGCCGTCGCGGTCTACGCCGATAATCTGCACATTCTGGCAGACATGCGCCTGCCCGGTGCGGCACTGGTAGCAGTGGCCGCAGGTAATATGGGTTTCCGCCGCGACGAAATCGCCGGGAACGAGCTGGGTTACCTCGTCGCCGACCTCGACGATCTCGCCGGCAAACTCATGACCAAAGATACGAGGGGTGGTCATGCGGCTCTGCGCCCACACATCCCACTCATAGATATGCATGTCTGTGCCACAGATAGAGGCAGCTTTCACCTTCACCAGCACATCACGCGGGCCGATACGAGGAATATTCACCAGGGCAACCGTTGCTCCAGGCGCCGCCTCAGCTTTGAGGGCCGCCATCATTGTACCTTCCATAAAAGTTCTACACCTCCACGACAGTATATTTTTATTTGCTGCCTTAATTATGCGACTTAGTGGGCCTTGATTGCAAGGAATGTGGTTTGGGATACCTGCATGTATAGCACCTTGCCCATAAAAAAAGCCGCCCTGGATTTCCAAGGCAGCTTGCTAATTTAAAAGAGTATCTACGAGTATCCTGTAGCAGGTGCCCCCCAGTCCGTCAAGAACGATCTCAGTCGTGTCTACCACAGGCGGCTGCTTAATATGTACCGAAGGAGAAAGATGTAAATTCGTTGCCAGGAATGGGCCGTGGATCACGACGTAGCAAACAGGCGCATTAGCTGTCAGGCCAACATATTCCCCTCCCATGATATCACTGGCCAGGCTTGAGGTAACGAAAAGAATCTTGATGAAAGTCAGATGTGCTCCTTACCTGCTTGCAATACCATCAGATATTCTCTCCATAACAAGGCTCCTCTCTTTGAACAGCCCTTTGCAATGAGCAGACTCTCACTTAAAAATCATCGATTTCACTTTATGGTTGCATTTCTATATCTAATATTACACAAAAAAAATCAAAAGTCAAGCATTTTAAAGGAAGATTTCCCAGTAACTGCCTTCTACCTACTTCCTGCTAAACGCGGTTCCATTTTTCATTATCCTCAAGCCTGCAAAGCATCCCCTACCTCCCATGATGTACAATGCTACATGAGGAAACATCCGAAAATCCAGTTGCTGCTGATATTATGAGGATTTTAACTATGTCGAATACAAACCGGCCACTGATTGAAGTGGGACAGATCATACCGGCTTTCACCCTGCCAGGCGCGGATGGTATGCCCCATAGCCCCTGGGATTATAAACAACGCGAGCATCTCGTACTGCTGATTGCAAGAAGCTCGACCACAGGTGAGACTCGTGGCTTGCTGCGCGCTTTCGCTCAGCGCTATGCGGATTTTCGTGAAGAGGATTGCTCCATCCTGGCAATTTCACCTGATCCGGTTATCACCAACCTACAAACCCAGGAAGATTTGCACCTGCCTTTCGCGCTGCTTGCTGACCCGGCAGGTGAAGTGATCTCCCGCTATACGTCTTGGGAAGGCGAAGCGGAGACTGTGCGCCCCAGCATCGTCCTGGCCGACCGCTACAGCGCCCTTTACCAGCAATGGATAGCCGACGATGAAGCTAGCTTGCCCTCAATTGAGGAACTGCTGGATGCGCTCCGCTATCTGAATCGGCTCTGCACGCCTTAGTTGCGGATTGGTTATGGCTATATGAAGTATGCGGGATGGGTAATAGTATGGCTCTTTCTGCTGGGCGCGATTTTAGGCACAGGGCTTGATGCCATCGATGTGTTGAATCATGTCGAGCGCTATAGCAGGCCCGTGCTGTTCGGCCTGGCATGGTGGGCGCCGCTCCTTTTTGGCGCTGCTGCCGTTGCCATCGGTTATTCTCACCCGCTGGTCGATCCGCTGATCGGCAATATTCGCCCTCCACGCAGGCTCACGACCAGCATTGGCGAATTATCGTGGTTATTGCTCGCGCAGCTGGTGGGAGCGAGCATGCTCGATTCGATTGCCAAAGCAGGGCTGCTCCTTCTCATCTTTCTCAACTTCTGGCTGCTCAGCGGGAGACGCTGGCAAAGTCTGTTGCTTGCGATAGCGGTGGCTATTACAGGCACGCTCATTGAAATGACGCTGGTAGCAGCCGGAGCCTTTTCGTATCTACATCCTGACATGATCGGCGTTCCTTACTGGTTGCCCTGCATCTATGCGTGCGCATCGCTGGCGGTGGGAGACCTGGGAAGGAGCCTGGTGTCGCTCTCTTCGCGAGGTGTACTTTGAAACGATCCGATGACTCAACCTGGACTTTAGACACGCTACTGGTGCATGGTGGTAAAAGCGTTGCCAATACAAGCAACGTGATTACCCCAACCACCCAGCCTATCTACGCTAGCACAACCTACCTGCATACGAATGCTGAAGCGCTCGACCAGGCGTTTACCAGCCGCCTTTCCAACGGAGAGGAGGCCTATGTCTATGCGCGGCAGGGGAATCCTAACGCTCAAGCGCTTGAGAATACGCTGGCACAGGCGGAAAAAGGGGCCGGCGCGGTAGTCTTCGCTTCCGGCATGGCCGCTATTCATGCCGCGCTGCTGGCGGCGGGACTTGCGCCGGGCACAAAGATTCTGGCCGCTCAGGACCTCTATGGTCCGACTATCGGTCTGATGCGCACAATCTTTAAACCGGTAGGTGTCGAGGTACAATTGCGCGACCTGTGTTGCGCCCAGGCCGGCGATATCATCCGGGAAGAGCAGCCGGATGTTGTCTACATAGAGACGATCTCCAATCCATTGACGCGCGTAACAGACCTTGCTGCGATCAGCGCGGCCGCGCATGATGCTGGCGCGGTGAGCATCGTCGATAGTACTTTTGCCACTCCCTACCTGGTTCAACCTATCACGCTAGGTTTTGACCTGGTGGTGCATAGCGCAACGAAATACCTGGGCGGGCATGGTGATAGTACTGCCGGAGTCGTCGTTGGGGCTCGCAATGCGCAGGTCGAGCAGCTGCGCGGCTATGCCACGATGCTGGGAGCGATGCTCAGCCCATTCGAGTCGTTCTTGATTATGCGTGGATTGAAGACGCTGGCACTACGCATGGAGCGGCATTGCACGAATGCCTTACAGGTAGCCGATTTCTTGCAGGCGCATCCTGCCGTTGAGCGCGTCTATTACCCTGGACTGCCCAACCATCCACAGCATGAACTCGCTTCACAGATGCTTCGCCCCCAAAGGTCTGGCGGGCTGCTGGCATTTGAATTAAAGAACCAGTCCCGTGACGCTGTCTACCACTTCATGGACAATCTGAACCTCTGTTTACCGGCCACGACGCTCGGTGATGTCTATACCGAGGTGAGTTACCCACCCATGTCTTCACACCGCAATCTGACACCCACTGAGCGCCAGCATATTGGCATTTCAGATGGCTGTATCCGCTTATCTGCCGGTATCGAGGATGTAAAGGATATTATCGATGATCTGGACCAGGCGCTAGAAAAACTACCAGCGTGATCATTGAGGCCGATCATGCTGGCAGGAAAGTACACAAAAAGGGCTTTGTGGGCCTGTCCGCTGGTTTTCCGCCGAGAAAATCTACAGTATACGCCCTCAAAGCCTGGCAACCAGCAGATTGATAGCACGCAACACTAAGAACTTTTGCCGAAGTAGCTGCCGCGTTTGCGCGCTATTGAGGGCGAGAATCTTTCCGCTTCAGAAGCAAGGTCCCGGCCCGTAACAATCATCTCATGCGCCCAGAGCAGGTCTTCCTTCAGCACATCCGAACGGCCCATTTCGAGCGCATGCATAAGGCCAGAGATACATACCTCGCGGAAATGGCTGCCCGGCTGCTTCAATAACTGTGAGGCAACGGAGGCGTGCTCTTCCTCGTTAAAGTAATCGCCTAGGAAATGCTTGAGGAAGCGCACCGCAAGCTCGGTGTTTTCAATCAGTCCCATCTCGATCAGGACATCAATACGGCCCGGGCGGTCACGAATGCGCTGGTCGATCTTCTCAGGGTCATTAGTAGTAGCCAGCAGCAATGTTCCCGCGGGATTGTCAGGCGTCCCGACGCCATCAAGCATGTTGAGAACCTGCTGCAGGTCAGGTGGATTGACGATAAATGCCTCAAAGTCTTCAAGCAAGATGAGCGTTGGCAGGCTGCACTTCGCCGCCACATTGAGCGCCTGGGCCAGATTCTGCCAGGGACTGCCATTGCGCCCCGGTGGAGTTGAGGCAACATAGAGGACAAGGCCATCTTGCTTTGCATGAAAGGCGCCCTCCGCCCTCAGAAGCGTCGTCTTGCCCGTGCCGGATGGTCCGAAGAGTAGGACCTTGCGCAAGCGCGGCATGTGCAGGGCTTCATATCGACTTAAGACCGCTTTGTCAAAGATGTGGCGCTGTGCCTTTATCTGCAGTAACGTTCCCTCCGGTAGCACCAGGTCATCATATGTGGCAGCTTTAATTGAATCCACGAGATCGCTATCGCCGCCGATAATCTCTATACGGCCATAGTGATCTTTAATCCAGTAGGACTTGTGCAGATCATCCAGGTGCTTGAGAAAGGCCAACCAATCATCCTGGCGTCCCATGGGAACAGCGGCCAGCGCGGCAGTCTCATTCCCATCGGTCTCGAAGTAGACGGAGAGAGCTTTCCAACCATCCTCGAAAATATAGTACACCCAGCTATAGGGAGCGGCAGGTATTGTGCCTGTATCGCCAATTTCCGCCGGTTGGATCAGGTCTGCCTTCAAGATGGTACTGACTTCACCGATTGCCGCGATGCCCGCAGCATATTCTGGCGCGGGAAGTCTCCTCCAATTCTTGAGTTGGCCGGGGCGCGGCTTCTCCTGCTCCCTGTCCACTTCTACAAGCCGGTTGAGCAGCATAGGATGATGTTCAATCTGCATCCTTCCCCCAACGGGTGAGGGGAAAATCAACGGTTCACCCTCAAGCTGAAACTCGAACCAGAGTGTTCTCAGCGCCTGGGCAGCAATCTCGCGCTTCTGGGTAGGTCCCGGTCTTGCCATTGCTTCAGCACCTGACTTCGCGGCAAACACATCTTTCAGTTCATTGGCATCGATCGTGTCTGTAGAAGAGGGCAATTCTTGTTCGGCGGTTTTGTGCTGATCTAAACTCTCCATCATGTATCTTCAGTCCGACTTCTATGGGTGTAAAATTGACAACGGTAGCTTCGTACTTCATTCGATGATACTCTTTAGCTGAGATTCTGTCAACTTGCGCAGAAGCTCTCAGAACCCGAGGTGGCCGCGTACTCTTAGGAACGCGAGGGATTCTTCTGGGAAGCAGGAGGCGATTCCATACCTTGAGGAGATAGAACATCTCAGAGCGCTACAGAGCGGTCAGGCAACGACGACAAAATCCCACTAGAAGCTCAAATCTGGCGCGCCAGATGAGGCAGGAGAAGTTGGCGCAAGGTAGCTATGAACCAGTTTGCCAGTGGCAGTAAAGGAGAAATGAGGGATGACCTCGCATACAGGAATATGCCTGTGGTCATCCCCAAAGGAATCGCCACTACTTCGTATGCCTGACGTATTTCCCAGGCACCTTATCTTTCGCATCGCCGCCTTCGGGCGCCGACATGACGTTCAGTAGTTCGGCATTGGGGTCAATCACCAGGTCGTTGATTACCGAACGCACGCCTGGATAGTTCTTTGCGATTTCTCCGGCAGCCACTTTCTGCTGGCCGGTATGGACGGCTCCACTCAGACGCACGACTCCAAGGCGCGGGTAGACACCTATCGGCAGATCGCGCGTGGCCGGGTCCTGGCCCAATGCTCTTGCCAGGCCAGCCGCCAGCATATCGTCGGCAACCAGGTTGTTCTTGATCTCCAGGAGGCCCTGTACGCCCGATACCTGATCGGTCACGATGTCACGTTTCAGCGAACTGGAGATGTTGCCATCCAGATAAAGGACGCTGTCCAGCACATGAATACTGATGGCCTTCAGGTCAACGTGCAACGGCGTAAAATCGAACAGAATGGCCTCTACCTCGCGCTGGAGTACGTCATCAGGCCGGTAAGGTGGTAGGCTTTGCAGCACCTCTTCTGGAATTGTCACCATCACATGCCCGGCTTCTATTGAGCCAATATATTTCTCGTAAAACAGTGTATCTTGCCCAGGGCGGAGACTGTGGGCCACAAGATAGGCCAGTTCCCCGCTCGCAGGCCGCACGGCAACAAGCAGCAGCGAACCTTTACTTGAGGAATCCGCAAGCTCTACAACGCTCTTGCTTTCGAGGAGTGCTCCACTAACTCCTGTAGCGCCTACGGAAGCAAGGTCGGCAAGACTGAGATCGAGCGTTATGGCCTCGCCAGAGGCATTAACGACATGCTCAAACGAAACAAGGTGAGTTTTCCCGAAGAAACGTCCCCGCCGCGCGCCTATGTGCGTCAGACGCCGCGTAGCAGGATCGAAAATTACCTGAACCAGCGAGCCATCCTCACCATCGGAACAAAATATCTGCGTGCCGAAAATAAATTTCTGCATTTCGGCGATTGAACCAGGTTTAATCATAACGACCACCTCGCACTACTGAATTTTATGGTGGATATAGAACTGTTACATACTCTATCCCTTATAGAGAGTGTAGCATGTTATGGTACTGCATGACAAGCGGGCGGAACAAAACATTGTAATCCTCCTGCCATCCACTCATAATTCTTGCAGCGGGCCTACGGCCCGTCAGGACGGGAGGGGAAGCAAGCGGGGACACCCCGCACCCCGGCAGGGGTGAAACC